>WNGB01000154.1_pt1 | contig 177948 bp, 187 predicted proteins | sample 5400681 | NCBI WGS metagenome assembly WNGB01 (sample SAMN13153367, study PRJNA577476) | soil metagenome | isolation source: 115 cm soil or saprolite under grassland replicate 2 | place: USA:California | collected 2016-06-15 | reverse complement strand
TCCGGCGCTCCACCTCGGTGATACTCGAGTAGCCGTAGCGCTCGTCGCTGACGTCGAACACCAGAGGCTCCCGGGATCGGAACGCCCGGCTCGGGAAGCTGGAGGTATCAGGGCGGTGGAGCTCGAGGGGCCCGAGCTCGTGGAGGAAGCCGACCGGGCTGTGGCTGACGAGGAGCTGACGCTCTTCGTCGTACAGGTACACGCAGCCGCTGCTGAGACCGGTGACTTCGAGGAGTGACTGGACGGCCCGATTCAGGACCTCGGACGTGTCGAGCGACCCACTGAGCGCGCAGGCGATGACGTGCAGTGCCTGGAGTTGCTTGGTCTGCGCAAGCAACTTGCCGCTGGCGATTTCCGAAACCGGTTCCGTCGGCCTCGGACTCTGCATCGTTCCCCCTCTTGCGGACTGGGAGTGTACCGGTCTTCTCGGCGACGCACACCGGCTGTTCGGCCGATGCGTTCTTTCGTCCGGATGGCCAATAGTCCTCGAGGCGTTCGCTGTTCAAGATGAGTCGCAGGAGTGGCACCGAGATGTCGCGCGCCGGCGGACAGCGGAGGGGACGACGGATGACGAAGACGACGCAGGACGGTATGCAGATTCCGCTCGGGAGCGATGTCGCGAGCACACCGCACCGCCAGTACCAGCCTTACCTGGAGGCGGTCTGGGGTTTCAAGAACCACTGGTACCCGGCCCTCTTCAGCCACGAGCTCACTCAGGAAGGTCTGCAGGCAATCCGGATCGCGGGTGTGCCGATCCTGCTACGCCGGGTTGACGGCGAGGTGTTCGCGGTACGGGACCAGTGCCTCCACCGCGGTGTCCAGCTCTCGGCGCGGCCACTCTGCCTTACCGAGGACACCGTCACCTGTTGGTATCACGGCTTCACCTATGGCGTGCGTGACGGCAAGCTGCGAACGATCGTCGCTGCCCCTGACGACGAGCTGATCGGCAAGGTTGGCATCCAGACGTTCCCGGTGCGGGAAGTCAACGAGATGATCTTCGTCTTCGTCGGCGACGAGGGGTTCGAGCCGTTGCCCGACATCGCCGAGGACCTTCCGTCACGGATTCCTGCCGACAAGCCGCAGCACGTCGCCTATCCGCTCGATCCCGACACCATGCTGCTCGGGATCCGCCGGGTCGCAAGCTCGAACTGGCGCCTCGCTGTCGAGAACGGCTTCGACCCCGGCCACCTGCTGATGCACCGCGACTGCACCGTCGTCCTCGCGCACGACATCGCACTGCCCCTGGGCATCAACCCGAACTCGCCCGAGGCCATCCAGGTCATCGAGGACGACAACGGTCCGAAGGGCATCTCGAACGAGTACGAGGGCGGCCACTACGACCTCGTACTCGAGAACGAGCTCCTCGGGTTGCGCGCACAGGGCGGCCAACCGCTACCCGGTCTGCGTACCTCGATGTATGTGCCGGGGGTGCTCATGGTCGAGAGTTGGCCGCAGCCGGGCATGACTCAATACGAGTGGTACGTGCCAATCGACGACAAGACGCACATGTACTGGGAGGTGCTTGCGCGTCGGTGCACCACTCCTGATGAGCGCGCCCGGTTCGAGTACGAGTTCAAGCACGTCTGGCGTGAAGAGGCGTTGTTCGGTTTCAACAATCATGACGTGTTCGCGCGGGAGCAGATGGAGAACTTCTATTCCTCCGACGGGGGCCCCGGCTGGGAAGACGAACAGCTGTGCGCGATGGATGCAGTGATCGTTGGGTGGCGGAAGCTCGCCGCCCGATACAACCGCGGTATTCAGACACCGCAGGCCCATCCGAGCCCGCGCTGCTGACGCGCCGCATCAGGGAGCCCCGAAGGCGGGCGCTCGTGGTCTTCGAAGATCGGTTGCACGAGGTCGTCCTCGAGTTCGATGACGGAGTTGCGCGTACCGTCGCCGTGCCCGAGCACAAGACGGTGCTCGACGCGGCGTTGGAAAGTGGTATCCAGCTCGCGCACCAGTGTCGGTCGGGAAGCTGCGGAACGTGCTCGGCGCGAGTCGTCGAGGGCGAGGCGGTGATGGCGGCCGACCGCGCGCTAGGTCTGCTCCCCAGTGAGATCGCAGCCGGTCACCGACTCACGTGCTCGACGTACGTGAAGTCGAGGGCTTTGGTCCGGCTCCCTTATCCCAGCGAGCTCGCGTTCGGTCCGCTGCCCAAGCGGCGCGAAGGCGTAATCACCGCGGTCCGGTGGCTGACCCCCCGCGTCGTTCGGCTAGAGGTCCGTTTCACCGACCATGAACGCGTGTCGTTTGCGGCCGGGCAGTACATGCGTCTCGAGATCCCCGGAACGGACGAGTGGCGCTCGTACTCGATGGCGACGACGAAGGCCGAGCTGCCGAACGTCGCCTTCCTCGTAAAGGTTCTGCCCTTCGGTGTGATGTCCGACTACCTGCGGCTGGCATTACCGGGTGACCGGCTGTGCCTCGAAGGACCGTTCGGTTCGTTCCGGCTCCGACCATCGTCGCGGCCACATCTCATGGTGGCCGGCGGCACGGGACTCGCGCCGATCCTGGCCATGCTGGAGGAGCTGCGCCTGGCAGCCGGCCGCACGCCTCGAGTCACCTTGTGCTTCGCCTGCTCGTCGGAGGACGAGCTGTTCCATGTTGACGAGCTTGAACTGCGAAGCATGTGGATGCCGACCCTCGACGTCCGCGTCGGCGTCTCGCGGCCCCGGAGCGACGCATATGGCGGGCGCGTCGGCAACCCCGTTGCCTTGATGACCAGCAACGACTTCGCAGGCGGGGAGGCGGACGTGTACCTCTGCGGACCATCGGGGATGGTTGATGCGGCGCGTGGGCGCGCCCTTGCGGCCGGGGTTCCCGACGAGCGGATCCGCTCGGAGCAGTTCCTTGCCAGCCGCTATGGGTAGCCGGACGCGCTCGCCCGACGCCTTCGAGCGTGACGTCGAACGGACGATGGCGTGCTTCGACCGGGCTGAGTTCCGCGACCTCCTGGTCGAGATGATCGAGGTGCCGAGCCCCACCGGGGACGAGGCGCCCCTGGCTCTGGTCCTCGCCCAGCGCCTCGCCGACTTCGGGCTCGACGCACGTGTCCAGCCGCTCGATGACCGGCAGGCGAACGCGGTCGGACATCTCCGCAGCAGCGTGACCGACGGCCCCGAGCTTCTCCTCTACGCGCCGATCGACACGCACCTGGCCGGTGACGAGGCCGTTGACCTTCCCCAGGCCGGCGAGCGGCTCACCGAGCTGCAGCGGAATCACGCGACGGTTCGGGGCTGGGAGATCGCCGGACTCGGCGCGGAGAACCCGAAGGGCTTCGCGGCCTGTGTCATCACGGCGGCGCGCTGTATCGCAGCTTCGGGCATCAAGCTTCGCGGTGATCTCCTCGTCGGGCTCGGCGCGGGAGGCATGCCGACGAATCCGCCGCTCGGCTCGTGTCGACGGAATATCGGGCACGGGGCGGGTGTCACCTTCATGCTCCAGCAGGGCCTGCGGCCGGATTACGCGGTGATCGCGAAGCCGGAGTGGGGCGTGTCCTGGGAAGAGGTGGGCGTCACCTGGTTCCGGGTCCGCGTGCGTGGTGCGCTGGGCTACGCGGGGATCCGGCACGTCCTTCCCTATCGGAACCCAGTGCTCGGCGCGGCAGCAGTGGTGCGGGAGCTCGAGGCTTGGTTCCCGGAGTACGCGGCCGCGCACTCCTCCGGGCTCGTCGCGCCTCAGGGCGTGGTCGGTGCCATCGAAGGTGGCTTCACCCACAAGCCCACCTTCGTGCCCGCCACGTGCGACTTGTACCTCGACATGCGCGTCAGCCCGCGCGATGACCCACGGGACGTTCGTCGTGAGCTGGAGGCTCAGCTCGAGGCGATCCGGGCCCGCGAGCGTGACCTGGATTGCGACGTGGAGATGCTGCTGGCGATCCCAGGGTCGCACACGCCGCCCGGAACTTGGGTCGTCCAGAGCTTGATCCGCGCCTGGGAGGCGATGGAGCAGCGTCCCCATCAGGCGCCTGCCAACGCCAGCGGAGCGACCGACGTGGCGATCCTCCGCATGTGGGGGATACCGACCGCACGGCTCGGCGTCCCCCACGATGCCGTGGGGCGAGAAGGGCCGTGGGCGGGAGTGGATGACTTGCCCATGAACATGGTGCACGTCGATGACTGCGCCCGCTTGGTCGAAGCGCTCGTGCGTGTCGCGCTCGATACCTGTGGGCGGTCGCGTGCGGAGATCGTGGAGGCCGGCACATCGGCAAAGGAGACGAAGTCGTGACGATTCGCAGACTCGCGTACCTTGACTTCGGGGTCTCCGACCTCGACACGTGGCGAGCACTCGCGGTAGACGTGCTCGGCGCGGAGCTACGAGGCGACTCGCCGCCCACCGAGGTGCTCCTCCGTCTCGACGAGCGGCATCACCGCATCCGCCTCGTCCAAGCGGCAGAGGACGCACTCGTCGCGGTGGGCTGGGAAGTCGATGACGAACGTGCTCTCGACGCGGCGGGTGCCCGGATTCGCGAGTTCGGCATCGAGGTCGAACGGGTCGGCGACGCCGCGGCGGCTGCGCGCGGTGTGGCGGGTCTGGCGCGCTTTCGCGATCCGCAGGGAGTCGCGTGCGAGCTCGCCTGGGGGGCATGTGACACCGGTACGCCCATGCGGCCGAGCAGACCACTGAGCGGCTTCAAGACAGGTGAACTGGGCATCGGGCACGTCGTGTTCATGGCCGCCGACCTCGAGAAGGGCTCCACCTTCTACCGTGACGCGCTCGGCTTCCGAGTCAGCGACGTCATCGTCGTATCGGGCATGAGAGCGATGTTCTTGCATTGCAATGCCCGGCATCACTCCATCGCACTCGTGGAGGCGCCGACGCCGGACCTGAATGGTCGGCTTCTGCACTTCATGCTCGAGGTGCAATCACTCGACGATGTCGGCCGCGCCTACGACCGGTGTCTCGACGGCGCCGCACCGATCGCGCTCTCGCTGGGCCGACACACCAACGACCAGATGACCTCCTTCTACCTCCGGACGCCGTCCGACTTCGAGATCGAGTACGGCTGGGGCGGACGAGAGCTTCCTGACGGCGACTTCGTGGCCGGCAGCTACTCGGCCCCGTCACGCTGGGGTCACCGCCCGCTCCTCGACGAGCGAGCGACCCCTTGATGAGCGCGTCCGAGGCCCCGATTCGCCACGCAGCCAGCGGATCTGCCGCGGCGACCCCGCTGCTCGAGGCACGCGCCGTCACGAAGCGGTTCCCCGGTGTGGTGGCGCTGCAAGACGTCGATTTCGAGCTGCGCCCTGGCGAGATCCACACGCTCGCAGGCGAGAACGGCTCCGGGAAGTCGACGTTGATGAAGATCCTCGCAGGCGTCCTCCGACCCGACGCCGGAAGCGTGACCGTCGATGGCACCAACCTCCTCCACGGTGGCGTTGCCAACGCGCTCGCGCACGGCGTCACGCTGATCACGCAGGAGCTGGCGCTCGTACCCGATCTCACGGTGGCCGAGAACATCTTTCTCGGCCACCGACATCGTCGTCGCCGCGGCTACATCGACTGGCGTGCCACACGCGCGGCAGCGAGTGTCATCCTCGAACGCCTCGGGGTCGATCTCGATCCCGAGCAGCGTGTCGGCATGCTGGCCGTCGACCAGCAGCAGATCGCGGAGATCGCACGAGCGCTCTCCTTCGACACGCGCGTCCTGCTCATGGACGAGCCCACCAGCTCTCTCGACCCGACTGAAGTCGGTCTGCTCTTCCAGGTCATGCGCCAGTTACGCGACGAAGGTGTCGCCGTAGTGTTCGTGTCGCACCGGTTGCCCGAGATGCTCGACGTGGGTGACCGCGTGACCGTGCTGCGCGACGGCGCCATTGTCGCCGAGGGTTGCCGGGGGGATGTCGACGAGCGCTGGCTCGTGAGAAGCATGGTTGGGCGAGAGCTCAAGACCTTCTTCCCGCCGCGACCCGAGCGGCACATCGGCGCTGTGCTCGACGTGAATGGGCTCCGCGATCGCGCGGGTCGCGTGCGGGACGTCTCGTTCGAGCTCCTCGGAGGACAGATCACCGGCCTCGCCGGTCTCGTCGGCGCGGGTCGTACCGAGCTCGTCGAGACCATCGTGGGGTTCCGGCCCCGGGCCGCGGGGCGCGTGCGCCTAGGGGAAGCCGATGTTCCCTGTCACCCGGCGGCCGCGCTGGCAGCCGGCATCGCGCTCGTGTCCGACGACCGGCAGCGTAAGGGCTCAGTCGCGACGATGTCGGTGCGCGACAACGTCCTCCTCGCCGAGCGCCGCACGGCCCTAGGGCTACGACACCGGCGCAGCGAGCGAGCCCTCGCCCAGAGCTGGTGTAACCGGCTCACGATCCGCTGTCCGGACGTCGAACGGCCGCTCACCGAGCTGTCCGGCGGGAATCAGCAGAAGGTCATGCTCGCCCGGTGTCTGTCGCGCGAGCCCAAGGTGCTGCTGCTCGACGAACCCACTCGTGGGATCGATGTTGGCGCGAAAGCCGAGATCTACCGACTGGTCGTTGAGCTCGCCGAGCGCGGAGTCGCCATCCTCCTCGTCTCTTCCGAGCTGACGGAGATCCTCTCGCTATGCGAGCGGGTGCTCGTCATGCAGGGGGGGCAGCTCGTGGCTGATCTCCGAGACGACCTGACCGAAGCGCGCATCGTCGCCGCAGCCACGGGGGTGCCCACATGACTTCGCAAACGGACGCCGATCTCGAGCGCGTCCAAGTCCGCACGGTCGAGGGAACGCCTGCGGCGCACGTCAGCGTCGGTCTGTCCGGCCTACGTCGACGACTCACCGCCCGGCTGAGCCTCGAGGCGCTGCCGAGCTACTCCGGTGTGCTCGCGGCCTTGATCGTGCTCGTGCTGGTGCTCGCGCTCACTCAACCGCAATTCTCGACCACCGAGAACATCCTCAACATCCTTCGCACGAGTGCCATCCCGATGATGCTCGCCATCGGCGTGACGTTCACCATCCTGCTCGGGGGCATCGACTTGTCGGTCGGGTCGCTCCTCGCGTTGAGCGGCGTCGTGCTGTTCGGGCTCCTTGGCGTCGTGCCCGAACCGGTCGCCGTGCTCGGCGCGGTGCTCTTCGGGGCGGCGCTCGGCGCCTTGACGAACGGGCTGTTCATCGGGTGGTTGCGTCTGCCTCCTTTGGTCACCACGCTGGGCACCCTCGCGGCGTTTCGCGGCTTCGCCTACATCTTCACCGACGGCACGACAAAGTACGTCGACCGGTATCCCCTGGTCGCCGACCTCGGCGACGGCTCGGTCGGCGGGGTGCCGATCCCGGTCATCATCGTCACGGTTGTCGCGGCTCTCGCCGTGTTCACGCTGCGTGCCACGTACTTCGGTCGCGACGTCTACGCGATCGGCGGCAACCGGGAGGCGGCACGCCTTTCCGGAATCCCCATCGCACGCGTCACGGTGCTCATCTATCTCGTTTCGGGCGCGACCGCGGGCCTGGCGGGGGTCATGCAAGCCGGACGTCTCGCGTCAGTATCGCCGGGCGTTGCCCAAGGCCTGGAGCTCTACGTGGCCGCGGCCGTCCTGCTCGGCGGTACGAGCCTGGCAGGTGGGCGCGGCGGGATTGTCGGCACCGTTGTCGGCGTGCTGCTCCTTGTCACCATCGAGAACGGTCTCACGCTCATTGGCGTGTTGTCGTACTGGCAGCAGGTGGTGACCGGATCGATCCTCGTGATCGCCGTACTCCTCGATCGCCTGCGCGAGCAGCTGATCATCCGCCGCGGGGCGAAAGCGGCGCTCTCTTGACATCACACCATCCGGCGAGGACGGGCCAGAACGGAACGGGAGGGAAGGAAATGCCAGCCAAACGAATGGTGAGAGCAATCTCAAGCGCGGAGATCGAGAGCTACAACCGAGACGGCGTCGTGTGGCTGAACGACATCATCGACCCGGCCTGGGCGGAATTCGTGATCGCCGCCATCACCGATCTCCGGTCGAACCCTGACGCCGGCCATGCTCTCGACTTCACGGGACTGCGTCTGGCGGCGGAGTCGGAAGCCCAGCCCGAGTTCACGGCGTCGGGCGCGTGGGCCGACGAGAACCGCGAGTTCGCGGCCACGAATGCGCTTGGTCGTCCCCAACTCGTCGACATCGGCGACGGCGAGCTCGGACACTTCCTGTCAGTTACCGGGGCGTTCCTCACGCACCCAATGATCCGCGAGGTCGTTGCCGCCTCGCCGCTGGGTGAGGTGGCCGCGACTCTCATGGGTTCAAGGCGTGTCTTCGTGTACGGCGATCAGGTCTTGGTGAAGCCGCCGCGCACAGCCGAGAAGACCGTTTGGCACCAGGACCTGCCCTATAACCACGTCATGGGTGAGCAGGTCTGCGCGGTCCGCCTGCCGTGCCAGGTCGAGACTGACGACATCGGCCCGGTCTCGTACGTGGCGGGCTCGCACGCTGACGGCACTGTATACAAGGTCAACTTCTTCATCTCCGATGGTGTGAACCCGGAAGACGACGGCGCGGACGTTCCCGAGATCGGCGAGGGCGACCCAGCCATCGTCACGTGTTATCCGAAACCGGGTGACCTTGTGGTTCACCACCTCCGAACACTGCACGCAGGCGGTGCGAACGTCTCCGACTCGAAGACACGGCAGGCGATCACCGTCCGGTACTGCGGCGACGACGCGAGGCGTCGCTTCAGGAAGTTCGCGCCGCCACAAGACATGGACAATCTTCAGGACGGCGACAGCTTCGACCAGGATCCCGAGAATCATCCGATGGCATGGCCGCGCGCCTAGCCAGCTTGCTTGCGCACAGAAGGAGTGCCGACATGTACGTCGCTCGCATCGTGTATCCGTCCTCGGACTCCGGACGGTTCGATCTCGACCACTACCGAACCGTGCATGGCCCCCTCGGGCTGCGGTTACTGCGCAAGCACGTGCAGGTCGAGCCGCAGCGTTGGGATCTCGACACGAATGCGCGCAGCCCATTCCCCGACGCGCCCCCTGCTTACCAGTGCGCCAGCTCCCTCTATTTCCGCACCGAACAGGAGGCGGCTCGCTTCATGGCCCTCTTCGGCATCGCCGAAGCCGCCGAAGAGCTCATGGCCGATATTCCCAAATTCACCGACGTGCAGCCGCAAATCACGGTGTGCGCGGTCGAGGAAATCGACCCGGCCACCATTTCCTGACGCGCTGAGCGCTGACATGCGAGCGCCGGTACCGATGAGGGTGGCTGGCCTGGCCCGTCCACGCGCTTCGTCGCGCGTCCGAATCGGAGCGACATGTTCGGCCATCGGGACAGGTCGATGAATGTCCGATCGGACAATTCCGCCCGATGAACATCGTCCGTACGATCACTTCGCTGCGAGCGATCGGCGTCTGTCGCCGTCGTTCGATCCTATGGGGGCAAGTCGCGGCGCGCGGAGCCGCCAGGGGGGAACACAGTGAAGACACACAAGACGGTCGTGGCGCTCTTCGTCGCGCTGGCGATCATGGGCGGAACTGCCGTCTCAGCGGCGGGTGCTCCACGTGGAGTCGATGCAAGCGCAAAGAAGAAGAACTTCACGGTCGCGTTCTCGTTGCCGACCGGCGCGAACCCCTTCCTCAAGGCGACGAGCGATGCTCTTGGCGCATACGTCAAGCACGCCGGCGGCCAGTACAAGACCACCGACGCCCACCTGAATCCCAACCAGCAGATCGCTGACATCGACCAGCTCGTCGCCGAGCAAGTCGACGCGATCGCGCTCGTCGCGTTCGACGCGAAGTCAGTCGGCCCCGCCCTAAGGCGGGCTCACGACGCCGGGATCAAGGTGTTCGGCGTCGTCTTCGACATCAACTACGACGGCGCACCGCCCGCTGCACCGGTCGACGGACAGGTGCTCGACGACCGGCCGCAGATCGCGAAGGACCAGGCCGTGTACGTCAACAAGCGCCTCCACGGCAAGGGGCAGGTCGCCTACATCGACTTCGGCTTCCCGGTCCCGGCGCTTCAGTTCTCGCAGAAAGCGTTCAGCCAGGACCTAGACCAGTACCGGGGTCTCGACCTCGTGGGCACGTTCAAGAACCCCACCGACGACACGGCCGGTGGGCGGACACAGGCCGACGACGCACTCACCAAGTACCCCGACCTGAATGCGATCGTGGCCTACAACGACACGACGGCCCTCGGCGCGGCCAGCGCGGTGTCGGCGGCGGACAAGACCAGCGACGTGGTCATCGTCGGCGCGCAGCTCGAGCCAGCCGGGGCCACCGCGATCAAGCGCGGCAAGCTCGACGCCAGCGCCGACAACCAACCCGTAGTGATGGGCACGGAGCTCGGCAAGCTCATCATCGCCGTGGTGCAGGGCAAGCCGCGGTCGCAGTGGCACAAGACCGTCATCGTCCCGGCCAAGTTCTACGACAAGAGCAACATCCGGGACTGGGTCACTTGGGACAGGCAGATCGCCGCCATCAGCAAGAAGAAGTGACGGGTGCCGCCCGAGGCGCTCGCGCGTCCCCTATCCTTCCCCCGGTCCGCTAGGCGCGTGGAGCGGACCGGGGGAGGCGCCGGGATGGCGGGCTCGGGTTCCCGGAAGAGGATCCGAGTGCTCCTCGTCGATGATCACCCGATCGTGGTCGACGGGCTGTCGGCGGTGTTCACTCGCGAGCGCGATCTCGAGGTCATCGGGTCGGCCGCCGACGGTGTGCAGGCGCTCGAGCAAGCCGCGATCGCCCGGCCCGACGTCGTGCTGCTGGACCTTGCCATCCCCCCGCCGGCCGGTGCCGAGCTGATCCGGCGTCTCCGCGACGTCGTACCCGACACGCGCGTGCTGATCCTGACGACCTATGACGACGACGAGCACCTGTACGAGGCGGTGTCGGCCGGCGCCTCCGGATACGTGGTGAAGGGCTCGCCGGTCGCTGAGGTCATCGAGTCCGTCCGGGCCGTCCACCGCGGCCAGTCGCGGCTCACTCCTGAGCTCACCGCCCGGCTGTTCGCCCGGGTGTCCAGCCAGCCGAGTGACGCGAGCCCATCGCCGGCAGGGTCCGAGCTGACCGCACGCGAACGCGAGGTGCTGCAGATGCTGGTCACCGGCGCCAGCAACCAGGAGATCGCCGACGTGATCTTCGTCTCGCCCCGGACGGTGAAAGCGCACCTGGCCTCGATCTTCCAGAAGCTCGGCGTCCACGACCGCACCGCGGCGGCGATGGAGGCGGTGCGACGTGGCTTCGTGGAGCTGCCCGCAGGCGAGGGTTGAGACCATGGTCGACCTTCACGCCGTCGCGGCCGCGTTGCATGCGGCCGAGCAGCAGCGGGCACCGATCGACCCGCCGAGCGAGCGGTGGTCCCAGCTCACCGTCGACGACGCCTACCGGATCCAGATGCTCAACGTGCAGCGCCGCCTCGGCGAGGGTCGCGTCGTGCGAGGCCACAAGGTCGGCCTGACGTCGCACGCGATGCAGGCGATGCTCGGCGTCTCCGAGCCGGACTACGGTCACCTCTTCGACGACATGTTCGTCGCCGACGGCGCGAGCGTCAGCGCGTCCCGGTTCTGTACGCCGCGGGTCGAGCCGGAGGTCGCGTTCGTGTTGGGCCGCCCACTTCGCGGGCCCGATTGCCGGCCCGAGGACGTCCTGGCCGCGACCGAATTGGTGTGTCCCGCCCTGGAGATCATCGATTCGCGGGTTGTCGACTGGCGCATCACTCTCGCCGACACGATCGCCGACAACGCGTCCTCGGCCGCGGTGGTCCTCGGCGACGAGCGCTTGCCGCCAGGGGAGCTCGATCTGCGCGACATCGACGTCTCCTTGACCAACAACGGCGAGACCGTCGCCGCGGGCTCCACCGGCGCAGTGCTCGGCGACCCGACCCTCGCGGTTGCATGGCTGGTCAACAAGCTCCACGAGTACGGGGTGCAGACGGAAGCCGAGCACGTCGTCCTGCCGGGGTCCTGTACCAGTGCAGTCGACGTGGCTGCCGGAGACACGGTGCGCGCCGAGTTCACCGGGTTCGCGTCCGTCTCGGTGTCGTTCGTCGAGGTGCCGTCATGACAACCGCCGCCATCGTTGGCTCGGGCAACATCGGCACCGATCTCCTGTACAAGTTGCTCCGCTCCCCGCTGCTCGAGCCGCGTTGGATGGCCGGCATCGACCCCGCGTCCGAAGGGCTTGCCCACGCCCGCGAGCTCGGCCTCGAGGTGAGCCATGAAGGCGCTGACTGGCTGCTCGCGCGTCCCGAACGGCCCGACATCGTGTTCGAGGCAACGTCGGCCGCAATCCACGCACAGAACGCGCCCCGTTACGCCGAAGCCGGCATCCGCACGGTCGACCTGACTCCAGCGGCTATCGGCCCAGCGGTGATCCCGACTGTGAACCTCTCAGCGCACCTCGAGACCGCGAACATCAACCTCACGACCTGCGGGGGTCAGGCGACGATCCCGATCGTGCACGCGGTCAGCCGGGTCGCGCCGGTGGAGTACGCGGAGATCGTGGCGACGGTGGCGTCGGCGTCAGCGGGGCCCGGCACGCGGGCGAACATCGACGAGTTCACGCAGACGACTGCACGCGGTATCGAGACCCTCGGCGGCGCGGACCGCGGCAAGGCGATCATCATCCTCAATCCCGCCGAGCCACCGATCGTCATGCGCGACACGGTGTTCTGTGCGATCGCTCCGGACACCGACATCGGCGCGGTCGAGGAATCGGTGCACGCCATGGTCCGTGAGGTCGCCAGTTACGTGCCGGGCTACCGCCTGATCGGTGCGCCGCAATTCGACGAGCCCTCACCTGCAACCGGTGGCTTGAACCGCGTCGGCGTGTTCCTCGAAGTCGAGGGACGCGGCGACTACCTCCCGACGTATGCCGGCAACCTCGACATCATGACCTCGGCGGCTACGAAGGTCGGCGAGGAGATCGCCCTCAGCCTGGCCGCTCCGGCCCCGGTGTCGACCGCACCTGACCCGTAACGCGACAGGAGTCCGCGATGCCGTTCTCAGCTGATCTCGACGTCCGCATCACAGATTCGTGCTTGCGCGATGGCTCGCATGCCAAACGCCACCGGTTCACCGTCGACGAAGTGCGACGAGTCGTCAGCGCGCTCGACGTAGCCGGTGTTCCGGTGATCGAGGTGAGCCACGGAGACGGACTCGGAGGCTCGTCGTTCACGTATGGCTTCATCGCCACCGACGAGCGCGAACTCGTCCGGGCTGCCGCCGAGACCGCGCACCGAGCCCGAATCGCGGTGCTGATGTTGCCGGGGATCGGCGTGAAGGACGACATTCGCGCGGCGTGTGACCACGGCGCCTCGATCTGTCGCATCGCCACCCACTGCACAGAGGCCGACGTCTCCATCCAGCACTTCGGCGTCGCTCGTGACCTCGGGATGGAGACGGTCGGCTTCCTGATGATGGCCCACACCGTGACGCCGGACGCCTTGGCGCGTCAGGCCCGGATCATGGCCGACGCCGGTTGCCAGTGTGTCTACGTCGTCGACTCGGCGGGAGCGATGGTGCTCGAGCACGTGGGCGAGCGGGTGCGCGCGCTCGTCGACGAGCTCGGCGACGACGCGCAGGTCGGTTTTCATGGCCACGAGAACCTGGCGCTCGGCGTCGCCAACTCGCTTCTGGCGATCCGTGCGGGCGCGGTGCAAGTCGACGGCTCGACCCGTCGGCTCGGCGCAGGTGCTGGCAACACACCGGTGGAGGCGCTCGTGGCTGCGTGCGACAAGCTCGCGATCCGCACCGGAATCGATGCGTTCGCGATCTTCGACGCGGCGGAGGACGTGGTCCGCCCGATCATGGACGGCGAATGCGTGCTCGACCGCCTCGCGCTCGTCATGGGTTACGCGGGCGTCTACTCGAGCTTCCTGAAGCACGCGTACAGAGCCGCGGAACGATATGGCGTGTCGGGCGCGGAGATCCTCGTGCGCGCCGGAGAGCGTCGCCTCGTCGGCGGCCAGGAGGACCAACTCATCGACATTGCCATCCAACTCGCCGAATCGGCATGACCGGAACAGTCCATTCGGCCGACATGGCAATTCGGCCAGATGGCCAATGTCGTTCAACGACGTCGATGCCTAGTTTGAAGCGGAACGCGCGTTACGGCGACTGCGTAGACTCCGGGGCGCTTCTGTGCGATAGGAGCAGTGATGAAGTCCACGACTCAGTTCTCGGATCCTCACTATGCCGATCAGGTCAGCGACCTCGAAGCGAGCGTCCTCCAAGGTGAGGGCGCGCTCGACCATGGCGTCCGCATGGCGGCGTTCCAGGGAGGGGAGATCCCGGAAGCGCTCGGGTCGTACGTCGAAAAGGTTCGCAGGCACGCATACAAGGTCATCGATCGTGACGTGGACGAGATGCATGCCGCCGGATATTCGGACGATCAGCTCTTCGAGCTGACGATCGCCACCGCCCTCGGCGAGGCAAGGCGCAGGCTTGATGCCGGACTCCGGGCACTCCGAGAGGAGTCATAGCGATGCGACTGGCGACGCTCGACAGTGGTCACCCACTCCGCACTCGCATCGCGTTCAAGGTGCTGCGGCTCATCATCCGGGAAGATCCGCCCGATGTCGTGAAGACGCTCTATTACCGACCGCAGTATTTCGGGGTTGGCTTTTCGCTGCTGTTGCAAACGGCGATGCGCGGACCGTCCGACTGGAGTGTGGGTGACCGTGAGCTGTTCGCGGCCTTCACGTCACGCCTCAACCAATGCCCATTCTGAACTGCTGCACACGGCGCGGTCGCGTCGAACGAGCTCGGAGAAGAAGTTACGCAAGCGGTCCTCGATGATTGGAGAACCGCGCCGATCGAGCCGCCGGTAAGAGCCACGCTCGCGCTGCTCGAGAAGATCACTCTCGATCCGGACGACGTGGGTCCGGCCGATGTCGACGAGGTCCGACAGACCGGCGTTTCGGACCAGGCAATCTCCGACGCCATTTATGTCTGTTACCTCTTCAACACGATCGACCGCCTTGCGGATGCCTTCGACTTCGCCTTGCCGTCCAAGGAATCATTCGACAAGAGCGCGAAGCACCTTCTGAAGCAGGGTTACAAGCTGAGCCCGTTGCTCACCTAGTGACCGGTCTCCGGATCGATCGTGAGGCCGAAGGCATCGGCGAGGCGGGTGACATAGTTGAAGTAGCCGACGATGTGCGCCACCTCGAGCAGAGCTCGGTCGTCGAACCCCAGGTCCCGTAACGGCTGCCAGTCGCCGAGCACGATGCGGGTCGGCTCGAGGGTGATCTTCTCGGCGATCTCGCACAGGGCCTGCTGGCGCAGCGTCAAGAGGCCGGAGTCGCGCCAGCGCCGCTCCACGATCGCCTCGATGACCTCGTTGCTCTCGCCCTCGACACGGAGGAACGCTGCGTGTGAGGACGTTCAGTAATGGCAGTCCTGCGCGACCGACGCCACCACCGCGAGCAGCTCGCGTTCTGACCGGTGCAGCATCCCTTCACCGAACATCAACTCGGTTTGGAGCACATCGATCGCGGGAGCGATCCGAGGATGCGTCATGAGCAGCCGGCCCATGGTCGGCACGACCCCCGGGTTGTACGGGTGGTCCGGCGAGCGACGCTTCTTCGCCTCTAGCTGGCTGATGAGCTCTATGTACGCCTCTGGAGCTCGGCTTCGATTGTCATCGGCCATTGGTGTCCCTCTCTTACACTCCGGGTCGTGGTAACGCGCAAGTCATCGGCCGCTGACTTCCACTCGTATTTCGTCGCGATCGCACGGGCGCGCAGCGTCGTTCGACGGGTCCTCCGCATGATCGATGAGCAGGCGAAGCGGCTCGGACTCGAGGCGCTCGAGCATCAGACGCTCATTCAGGTCTACGGCGCCGACGATCATGGCGTGCAAGTGCGCGACCTCGCCGAGCGTCTGGACATCTCGCCGCCGCACGCGTCCCGGCTGGTGCGGACGCTCGAGGAGCGCGGGCTCGTCGCACGCGGGGGGTCGCCTGCCGACCAGCGGGCGACGATCGTCCGAGCGACTGAAGCCGGCGTCGACCTCCTCCGCCAGATCGACGCGGAGGTCCGGCTCGAGGTGGGCCATTACCAGCGCCAGCTGCGGGACGCGGATCGGTTCAACGCGCTGTCGATCTTCGCTCTCTATGTTGGACTCGACATCAGTCCGGAGGCGCTCGCCAGGAAGCTCGGCCGCCCCTAAGCCGGTACCCGCGCCGACGCCGAGGGTGCCGGCGACCCCTTGACAGTAGTTCATCAGAGTCATTATCCTGAGTATACGATCTGGGTCAAGGGAAGGCTTCCGACTGTGAAGGTCGAGTCCGCCGACGTAGAGCGGTTCCGTCGTGCGCTCGGCTCCTTCGCGGTTGGCATCAACGTGATCACGTTCCGGAGCTCGGACGGCGAGCCCCGTGGGATGACGGCGACTGCGATGTGCAGCGTGTCGGTGGACCCGCTCCTTGTCCTCGTATGCGTGAACCGCTCGACCCGCACCCACGACGAGATCCTTGCCGGAGGGCGGTTCGGCGTAAGCATCCTCGGGCTGGGTGGGCACAGCATCTCGAAACAGTGCGCGCGTCCCGGTGCCGACAAGACCCTCGACTCCTCATGGCTGGTTCCCGATGCCGAATGCGCAACCCCGGTGCTGCGCGACGCGATCGCCCACCTCGACTGCGCGGTGCACGACACGTACGCAGCCGGCACCCACACTGTGATCCTCGGTCGCGTCGAAGCGGTCGGCGTAGCCGACGGCGGCGAACCGCTCATCCACTTCCGGGGTTGCTACCGGCAGCTCGCGAACACGAGGCAGGGGAGTGACTCGTGACGCGTAGCGGCAAGGAGTACATCGCGCGGCTGCGGGACGGCCGTCAAGTGTTCATCGACGGGGATCCTGTCGCCGACGTCACCGAGCATCACGCATTCGTGAGGTCGATCGAGACCATCGCCGGCCTGTACGACCTCGCGCACGACCCCGCAAACCGGCAAACGATGACGCATCGGTCGCCGGCCACCGGAGACCCGGTCAACACCGCGTTCCTCATCCCTCGCTCGGGCGCCGACCTCACACGCCGCCGCCAGGCCATCGAGATGTGGGCGCGTCCCACGCTCGGCCTGATGGGCCGGAGCCCCGACCATGTCGCCAGCTTCCTCACGGCGTTCGCCGCGGCCCGGCGAGTCTTCGGCCGCGGCGGTAACCAGTTCGCCGACAACGTCGTGCGGTTCTACGAGCACGTGCGCGACGAGGACCTGTATTGCTCCTACGTGATTGTCCCGCCGCAGATCGACCGCTCAAAGCCCGCCCATCAGCAGGCCGACCCGCACCTGTACGCCGGCGTCAAGGCGGCCACGGACGATGGCATCGTCATCCGAGGTGCCCAGATGCTCGGCACCGGCACGCCGCTCTCCGACTACGTGCTGCTCAGCACCATCCATCCCATGCAGCCCGGTGACGAGAACTACGCGATCTCCGTCGCCATCCCGGTCGAGGCGCCCGGACTCAAGGTGCTCTGTCGACGCTCCTATGCCACCGCGGCCTCGAGCGTCTTCGACTATCCCCTCGCCACGCGCTTCGACGAAATGGACTCCTTCGTCGTATTCGATGACGTGTTCGTGCCCTGGGAGCATGTGTTCGTCTATCGCGATCTGGCGCTCACCCGCGCGCAGTTCTTCGAGACGGCTGCTCACCTGCTGGGCAACCATCAAGCGCAGGTGCGCTTCAGCGTGAAGCTCACGTTCCTCGTTGGCCTTGCGCACCGGGTGGCCGAGATGAACGGCAGCCTCGCCATCCCAGCCGTGCAAGGCGCGCTCGGCGAACTCGCGGCACATGCCGCGATGGTGCGCGCGCTGGTGCTCGCTCAGGAAGGAGCCCCCGTCATCGACGAAGACGGCGTCGCCCGTCCCAACCCGCAGGCGCTCTACGCCAATATGACCTTGCAGGGCGACATCTACGCAGCCGTCTGCCACAAGATCCGCGACCTGTGCGGTGGAGGCCTCATCCAGTTGCCGTCGTCCTATCGAGATTTCGGCTCGCCCGAGATCGCCGGCGACATCGACCGCTACATGCAATCACCCGGTTTCCCTGCTCCGGAGCGAGTGAAACTGCTGAAGCTGGTGTGGGATGCAATCGGATCGGAGTTCGGTGGCCGCCATCTCCAGTACGAGATGTTCTACGCGGGGGCGCCATTCGTCGTGAAGGGACACATGTTCCGCAACTACGACTTCGCCGAGGCTACGCGTCTCGTCACCGAGGCGCTCGCCGGCTACGACCTGCCCCCGCTCGACGAGGACGCGCACGCAGCAAAGCAGGGATTGGGATCGTGAGCATCCGGACCGTCGGGCGGGGGCACGGCCTTCTCTTCTCGCAGATGGAACCGCAGCCCGGCTCGGAAGCCGAGTTCCACGACTGGTACGAGCATGAGCACATCCCGGCCCGGCTGCAGCTCCGCGGATTCTCGGCGGCGCGGCGGTACGTGGCCCGCTCGGGCACTCCGCGCTTCCTCGCCGTGTACGAGCTCTCGCAGCTCGATGCCCTTGAGAGCGCGCAGTACCAGCAACTGAAGCGCAACCCATCGGCACGAACTGCCCGAATGCTCTCCACCGCGAACGGGTTCACCCGGTTCGTATGCGAGGAAGTCAGCGACACCGGACCCCGCGCGCCCGCCCCGTGGCTTTCGGTCGTCGCGTTCTCCGTGCCAGGTGACGACGAGCCGATCTTCAACTGGTGGTACGAGCAGGAGCATGTGCCCCTGCTCATGGGTTCGGCGCTCTGGTGGAGGGTGCGACGATATCGGGTGACCGATGGCGAAGGCGGGCCCTGGACCCACCTCGCGCTCCACGAGCTCGCCTCGGAGGCGGCCATGGACGCACCCGAGCGCGACATGGCACGCCAGACGCCACTGCGCGGAAAGCTCGCGTCGAAACCGTGGTTCGCGGCGTCGGGCCGGTGGCTCTATGAGCTCATCTCGAACTCCCTGGAGGTGACATGACCCGACCGGAGCTGCGCGAGTGCTACGTCGATGTCGGCGGGCTGCGAACCCGCTACTGGGAGGCGGGCGAGGGTGACCCGGTCGTGCTCGTCCACGGCGGCGGGGCCGGCGCCGACGCGTACGGCAACTGGAAGACGTGCGCGCCCCTGTTCGCTCGCCGCTTCCGGGTCTTGGCCGTGGACATGTTCGGGTTCGGGAAGACCGCGTGTCCCGACCCGGCGACCACCGAGTACTCGCAGGACGGTCGCAACAAGCACTTGCTCGGCTTCCTCGACGCGCTCGGACTCGAGCAGGCCCGGCTCATCGGCAACTCGATGGGCGGCGGCTCCTCCCTCGGGGTCGCGATGTCGGCACCGGAGCGGGTGAAGCACCTCGTGCTGATGGGCAGCGCCGGACTTTCGAAGGGGCCACCATCGCCCGCGCTCCGCACGATCGTCGACTACCGGGAGCCAAGCCTCGACGGGATGCGCGCGATCGTGCAAGCGCTCACCAACCCGGGGTTCGAGATCGACGAGGAGCTTGTGCGCTACCGCTACGAGCTCACGCGTGATCACGCACTTATGGCTGCCTACCGTGCGAGCCAGGATTGGATCAAGGAGGTCGGCGGGCTCTTCTATGAAGAAGATGCCATCGCGGCCGTGAAGACGCCGACGCTGGTCGTTCACGGCCGGCTCGACGCCGTGGTTCCCTACGAGCAGGCCTACCGGTTCAGCGAGCTGCTCGAGAACTCGCACCTCTACGTGATGCCGCACTGCGGGCACTGGGCGATGATCGAGTATCCGGAGGCCTTTACCGGAGTCGTGGAGCTCTTCTTCGACATGGTCGGCGGCTGAGAATGTCTGACGCGTCCTTTGAACGCGCCCGTGCGGTCTACGAGCAAATCGGGATGGGCGTTACCATCGGGCTCGGCGAGCGGCCTGCGGTGCTGGTCGTCGACTTCACCTACGGCTTCACCGATCCCCATTCGCCGATCGGTTGCGACATGTCCGCGGCGGTGGAAGCCACCGTTCGGCTGCTGGCGGCGGGACGCGCCGTGCCGTGTCCCGTCTTCTACACGGTCAACGGCTTCCGGTCCGATTTGCTCGACGCCGGCGTGTGGCCGAAGAAGTTCCCAGCGCTGCGCCATCTCGTGCTGGGTACGCGCTGGACCGAGATCGACGCTCGCATCGCGCCGTGCCCCGGCGATGTCGTGATCGTGAAGCAGTACCCTTCCGCGTTCTTCGGCACGTCACTTGCGTCCATGCTCACCGCGCAGAACGTCGACTCGCTGGTCGTTGCAGGGGCGACAACCAGCGGATGTATCCGTGCCACGGTGGTAGATGGGCTCCAGCATGGCTATCGAGTCGTTGTGGCAGCGCAGTGCGTTGCTGACCGGGATGACGCGCCGCATCGGGCGAACCTCTTCGACATGCACGCCAAGTACGCCGACGTCCTCGACCTCGATGAGGTGTGCCACCTGCTCGCTGACCGCGCGGGCAAAGCCGGTCGACCTTGACCGCGGAGCGCTTCGCGATCCGGAAGGTCCTGACGCAGATCATTGAGACGCGGCGCGACGCCGGACAGAAGACGATGCCGCCACTACGCAAAGTCGTGGTCGCAGCGGTCGTCGCCAATCCGTACGCCGGGCGCTACGTCGAGGATCTCTCCGAAGCGGTCGAGTACTCGCCAAACCTGGGGTCCATGCTCGGGGAGCTTGCCGTCGCAGCCCTTGGCGTGTCCGCCACCTCATACGGGAAGGCCGGTATCGCCGGCATGGCCGGTGAGCAGGAGCACGCGGTCATGTTCATCACGACGCCGTTCGGCGACGCGCTGCGCCAGTGCGTCGGCGGGGGCGCGGCGTGGATCTCGTCGGTCACCACCGTTGCGGGGCCCGGAACCCCGCTCGCGATTCCGCTGGCGCACAAGGACGCGCTCTACGTGCGCGAGCACTACGACGCCGTGACCTTCTATCCCGAGGACGCGCCCCGCCCCGATGAGATCGTCGTCGCGGTGGCGGTCGCGTCCCGCGGTCGGCCGAACCACCGGCTCGGCGGTCTCCGCCCGGAGGAGGTCGTCGGGGCCGACGGCTTGCGGTGAGAACCGTCATCCGCAACATCGGCGAGGCGCTGAGCGGCGACCTCGACACCCCCCGCTTGGAAGTCGACGTGCTGGAGGTGACTGACGGCGTCATCTCGGCGCTCGGTGGGGACATCGACGCCGACGGAGCCGACCGGGTGATCGATCTGCGCGGCGGCACGATCGCGCCTGGCCTCGTCGATTCGCACTGCCACGTCGTGCTGGGCGACTTCACGCCCCGACAGAACGCGCTCGGTTTCCTGTCGAGCTATGTGCATGGCGGGATCACACGCGTCGTCTCTCCCGGTGAGATCCATCTCCCGGGTCGTCCTCACGATGCCGAGGGCGTGAAAGCCCTCGCGATCGTGGCGCAACGCTCGTGGCAGGTCGAGCGTCCGAACGGGATGAAGGTGCTCGCCGGATCGCTCGTGATGGAACCGTCACTCTCGGAGGACGACTTCGCTGAGGTTGCCGCGTCGGGCGTTCGGCTGGCCAAGTTCGGGTTCGGGAGGTACGCGGCGCCGCTCGACGGGCTCGCCCATGTCCGAGCAGCGCAGGCGGCGGGCATCCTGGTCACGTGCCACTCGGGCGGCGCGTCGATCCCCGGCTCCAAGCCGATCACCGCCGACGACCTGTTCGTGCTCCGCCCCGACGTGTGTGGCCACATCAATGGCGGCCCAACCTCGTTGTCCGAAGAGGGGGTCGAACGGCTCATCCGCGAGACGGACATGGTGCTGCAGCTCGTGCAGGCCGGCTGCCTGCGCTCGTCGCTCGAGATCCTCGAGGTCGTACGCGAAGTGGGCGCCGAGTCGCGTGTCGTCGTCGGCTCGGATACGCCGACCGGGACCGGCGTGATACCGCTCGGCGTACTCAAGACACTTGCTGAGCTGTGCTCGCTCGGCGGCGTCGATCCCGCCACAGCCTGGGCCTGGGCGTCAGGCGTGTGCGCGGATGTGTATTCGCTGACGGAAGGCCGCCTCGAGATCGGCCGACCTGCCGACCTTTGCATGACGGACGCGCCGTGGGGTTGTCAGGCGGATGACGCGGTCGGCGCGCTTCGGCGGGGAGACATCCCTGCGGTGAGCGTTGTCATGATCGATGGCGATATCCGGGTCGCGGGCAGCCGGAACACTCCGCCGCCCCGACGGGCACCAACGATCGAACCGCCGGTCGGCGAGCTTCCGGGCTCCGCACATGTCTGATGCGTCCAGCCCGTCCCCGGGTGGGGGCGAGGCTCGGCGCAAAGTGATGAGGACAGCGCCTGGACGCTCTACAAGTCGCAGTCTGGTGTCAACCTGTGAGCCGCCCTCCTGGGTAACAGGTCGGGAGGCGATGCGAGTGGTTCGCTACGGCCCGCATCTCCGCAAGACCATCACGATCGCGGTGGTGGTCGGGACGATCCTGTTTTGCATCAATCAGCTCGATGTTGTGCTGCGCGGCGAGGCTACGACCGCCGTCTGGGTGAAATCGGTCGTGACATACCTGGTTCCATTCTTCGTGTCGAATGCCGGCGTCCTCGTCGCGACGCGTTCCCCACATTGAGTTCTCGATGCACCAGAGTCTCGAGCCTCAGCTCCCCGCGACGGTGCAGCCCGGCACGTACCCGTGCGAGCACGCGGCCCGAGCGGGCAATCTTTGCAGGCACAACACGAGAAGGGGGAACGATGGATCGCGAAGAGATGATCGAGCTGTTCAGGCTTCACCGCGACGCCGAGTCACGCCGCGACTATGACGCGATCATCGATACCTTCACGGAGAACTGCTACATCGAGACCGTCGCGCTTGGCCTTCGTAGCGAGGGGCGGGCGGCTACCGGAGCTGCGTACGTCGGGTATTTCACTGCGTTCCCTGACCTTGCACCCGATGACCACGGTCTGGCGGCCGGCGAAGATGTTCTGGTTGCCTGGGGCGTGTTGGCAGGGACGAGCGGGGGCGAGTGGCTCGGCGTGCCGCCGACCGGCGGCACCTTCGCCGTGCAGTTCGCGAACGTCTCTACGTTCAGGGATGGACGGATGGCGGGAGAGAGCATCTACTTCGACGTCGCGACCCTGTGCGAGCAAGCTGGTCTTCCTCTCGGTGACGTGAGAGCAGCCGCGAAGGCACGAGCAGCGAACATCCCAAACGAGTAGTCCCCGCGAGTCGACGCAGCACACCGAACTGCCGATACGCGGGTCGCGGCAAACGTGGTGCTGGCAGCCACGGCTGCTCACCTCACTGCGGTGCTCGTGGTGGGCGCGGTGAGGATGAGTCGTGCGACTTCGGCGGGGGCATCCAATTGCGGGAAGTGGCGGGCGCCCGGGATGGTCATCGCCTCCCCGCTGGCGAAGAGCGCGGCGAGGGCGCGGCCTTGGGCCGGCGAGAGGTACGGGTCGTCGCCGAAGGCGAAGCGAACCGGCGCCGGAAAGGTGCGCAGCTCGGGGGCACGCTGGGTGTTCGCGACCACGGCTGGGGTGAGGTCGGCGTTCAGTGCAAGGAACGGGCCGAGGGTGCTCGGTGTGTCCGTGAACTGCCGGTACAGCAGCGGTAGGAACTTCTTGCGGACCTTGTTGTTGGCGATGAAGCCACCGACTTGGAAGTCATAGAGCCAGCGGAACTCGCGGGGTGATGTGCGGAAGTGCTCGGTGAGTCGCTTGAACGCGGGATCCGAGAACAGTCGGATCGCCTCCGGCGGGTTCGGCGGGGCGTCGGGCAGGAGGCTGTAAAAGGTGTTGAGCGCGACGATCGCCGCGACCCGGCCGGGGTGGTCGAGTGCCCAGTTGATCCCAGCGGGGCCGGAAGCGTCGTGGGGAACGAGGATGACGCGATCCAGGCCGAGGCGGTTGACCACCGCGTCGAGATCGCCTTCTTGGTTGGCGAAGGTGTAGTCGTAGTCGGCGGGCTTGTCGGATTTCCCCCAGCCGAGGAAGTCGAACGTGACGACGTGACGGCCCTTCAGGTACGGGACCAGTCGGTCATAGAGATGGTGGTTGTCCGGGAAGCCGTGCATCAGCACGATGGTCGGCTCCTCGCCGGACTGTTCGCGTACGTGGATGCGGTACCGGCCTCGCTCGACGAACCGGTCGCGAAAGCCGTCGTTTGCGTGCCTGTTGTCGGCGGCGGTAGCCGCCGCGTTGAGCACGCCGGTGTTCACGAGGGTGACGGAGGCCGCCGCCGCCAGCAGCACCGACGCCATCAGCGAGGTTTGAGCGGCTCTGGGTCCTGAGTTCATGGTCGTCATGAGCGCCTATCCCGTTTGGATTGCGAGAGATCGAATTGAAGAAGGTCCGCACGGCGATGGCCACGGCGACGTTCGAGATGTCCGTCACCGGCGGTGTCGCGAAGTTGCCCCGGAACAGCCTCGTTGTCTTGAACGAAACGTTCGTCCGTCACCATCGGATCAGCTCGAGCGATCGCAGCGACAGCTCGCCGGGGGTTCGGCCCAAGAAGCGCCGCGCGGCGCGGGTGAGGTGGGGCTGGTCGGCGAACCCGGCGATCGCTGCAGCCACCGCGGTTGGTGCGTGGGGCAGCCATGCGATCGCCCGCGTCAACCGCGACCACAACCGCAACTGCGTGAGCGGCACGCCGACGGCTGAGCGCGCCACGGCCCGCAGCTGTGACGGCGACATGCCGACGTCCGCGGCCAGGACGTCCAAGCGAGCTGTTGCTGCCAGACCGTCCATGACGGCCGCGAGCCGTGAATCGACCGGGCCGATCCGCCCGACCAACGGGACGAGCTCGGTCACGGCAGCGGCGAGGTCGATGCCGCGCTCGACGTCGAGGACGTCGAGCAGTCGCCGAGTGGTCAACGCGCCAACGACCCGTGGGCGACGGCATTCCGGGCGCGGCGACACCCACGCGTTGAGGTACAAGGCGACGTGCGGCCCGTCGGTGGCCGCTCGGTACGAGTACTGCGGAGCGAGGAGCACCCCCTGGCGGTGTACGACCGCACCGGCGCTGCCGGTCACGGTGACGGTGGCGCCATCGACCGGTACCAGCAGCGTCCACGCGGGATGGGCATGGGGAGCGGAAACCCGAGCCGAGCTCGTCTCGGAGAAGACGCTCAACTCGGGGCACTCGGCAAACATGACCCGCCGGTGGTGACGTTCGAGACGCCAGGACGTGGCCAGGGTGCTCCCCACCCCGCCGGGCTGCGTGCGGGTCATCGGCGCAGGCGGCTCCGACCCGACGACCACGAGTGGGGCCGGAGCAGGCCCCATCCCGGTGTCAGGCATGCCGTACGATGCCCACGAGATTCGAGATGCAAACCACCACCTACGAAAATATCAGCATGGCCTTCGAGCCTCGAAGTGCACGGCTGCGGACGAGGGGTCTCCGCTGAAGGGCTACCGCCAGTTCTGCTCCGTGTCGCGTGCCCTCGACGTGCTCGGCGACCGCTGGGCGATGCTCGTGGTCCGCGAGCTGCTCCTCGGACCCCGTCGCTACACCGACCTGCTGAGCGGATTGCCGGGTCTCGGCACCAGCGTCCTCGCGGTCCGCCTGCACGAGCTGGAGGAAGCCAACCTCGTCACTCGCAAGAAGCTTCCGCCACCCGCGGCATCCACCGTCTACGAGTTGACTCGCGAAGGCGCTGACCTGCGGCCGATGATGGACGCGTTGGCACGATGGGGATTGCGGCTCATGGATCGGCCGAAGCCTGGCGAAGCACTGCGCGGGTCCTGGATGGCCTACTCGCTCGCCGTCAGCCTGCCCCCGACGGTCCTACCGGCCGACGCAGAGCTCGAGGCGCGCATCGACGGTGAGCCTCATACGTTCTCGGTGCGCGCTGACCGTCTCGAAGCTCGCTCGGGCACGGCCCAAGACCCGCTCGCCGTCGTGGCGTCATCCATCGTTGCCTTGTACCTTCTCGTCACCGGCCAGAGCGACCGTGCCGAGCTCCAGGCGCGCAGCGAGTTCGTGATCACGGGCGACAATCGGATCGCCGAACGGTTCCTCGACGCCGCGTACGAGGCATGGCTCTCCCCCAACGAGCCGGCGTCGGGGGCGTAGCGGCCGCCGCGATCGGCGCGGGAATGGATGTCCCGAGTCGAGCCGTCGCCTTCCCCGCCCGCGTCGTCGATCCGAACGACGATCCGTTCAAGACACCCCGGTCGGCGTGGCCGGATGATGGATCCGATGACTCGATGTCGCGGCTCTCGCCGCTCGGCTCCCGACGCAAAGAACCGATCCTGAGATGGTCCGCCGAGTACCTCTGGCGGCCGCCCTGCTGGTAGCTGTCGCCTTCTCTTCGGCTCACGAAGCGCGCGTCTCGGCGCTCGAGGACCAAGCCCGTGTCCACGCCAAAGATCAATTCGTGCCGCGTGGTCGCTACCACATCTTTGCCCGCGAGTACCCGGGCAAGGGTCCCGCGTTCGTCCTGATGCACGGGTTCCCGGACAACTCGCACCTCTATGACCGCCTCGTCCCCGAGCTCTCGGGCCGCCGTGTAATAGTCTTCGACTTTCTGGGCTGGGGCCGGTCGGACAAGCCGCAGACCTATCCCTACAACTTTGCGAACCAGGTGGCGGATCTCGACGCGGTCGTTCGCTACTTCCACCTCGAGCACGTGAATCTCGTCGCGCACGATGCCGCCGGCCCGGCCGCCGTGAATTGGGCGCTCGACCATCCCGACCGCACGGCATCGCTCACACTGATGAACGCCTTCTATCAGCCCACCCCGACGACACGTCCCCCCGCCCTCATCGCCCTGCTCGCGCTCGGCCACCTCGACGGGCCCGTCTTGGGAACCGACCTCACCGGCAACCTGGCTGCCCTGGGCGAGGAGATCGCCAGGCAGCCCCGAACGTTCCGGCGCCTCTTCATCTGGCAGGAGCGACAGTTCTTCTCACGGCGCCGCGACGCCGATCATTTCATTCCGCTCTTCTATCGCCAGTTCTCTGGCAAGAACAGCAGCCGGGTCGCATTGCTCTCCTTGACGAGCGACCTGATCTCCGCCGTCGGAGCGGACGTGCGGCGCCTTGGCGAGCTGGCATCCTTTCCCCGGCCGATCCGCCTGATCTGGGGGGACAAGGACCCCGACCTGAACAGCGGGATCGCTCGCGCGCTTCACGAGGCCGCACCCGCGTCCGAGCTCTTCATCCTCCCCGACGCCCACCACAACCTCCAGATCGACGAGCCCCGACGAGTCGCGCAGCTCCTGATGACGATTCCGTCGAGCGCGTGATGCAGCCATCCACATGCTCAGGGCAAGCGGATGGGCACCCTTGCGTAGCCGCGGACGGTGCTCGTGTGCACCCATTCGACCGCCGTCTCGTCCACGTCCCACACGGGAAAGCGCTTCAGTGTCTCGCGAAGCGAGACGCGACCCTCGAGGCGCGCGAGCGCGGCACCGACGCAGTAATGCGCCCCGTACCCGAGCGAGAGGTGGCGGTTGGTCTTGCGGCGCACGTCGAACCGATCCGGCTCCTCGAACTGACGCTCATCACGGTTCGCGGCACCATTGAGCAGGATCAGCTTCGAGCCTGCAGGCACCGTCGTGCCGTGGAGCTCGACGTCGCGAGTGACCCAGCGCGCGTTCACCGGCGACGGTGCCTCGTACCGGAGCAGCTCCTCGATCGCATTGGCGATCAACGACGGGTCCTCGACCAGCAGTGCTCGCTGGTCGGGGTGGCGGGCGAGGATCACCGCCATCCAGCTCAAGAGACGCGCGACCGTCTCGGTGCCGGCCATCGCCAGCAGCTGGACGAACGCGTACAGCTCCGCGTCGGTGATCCGGCGCGTCTTCCCCTCGTCCTCGATCTCCGCGTGGACCAGTGCGGAGATGAGATCGTCAGTGGGTGCGCGCCGGCGTTGCTCGATGAGCTGCGGGAGCATGCCGAACACCGTGCCGCCCAGCGCGCTCGTGGTGGCCACTTCGATCGGGTCACTGCCCTGCTGCATGATCGCTGACGGCAGTGCCCCTTCGCCCGCGGCGGCCGCGGCGCCGGTCGCGCCCATCTCGTGGAACATCTCGTCGATGGCGTGACGCCACTCCTGCTCCCGCCCCTCCGGGAAGCCGAGCATCTCCAAGATGACCGTCGGGGGGAGCAGCGCTCCGAAGTCGTCGACGTAGTCGAAGCCCGTGCTCCCGACGAACGGATCGAGCAGGCGGCCGCAGATGCGGGCGATACGCTCCTCCAGCGCGGCGATGGCGTGTGGCGTGAACGCGCGGTTGACGAGCTGGCGAAGCCGGGTGTGGTCCGGCGGGTCCATCCAGATCATCATCGGGATGTCGGTAGGGGCGGGTGCCATGAGCTCGAGCGTCGTCGTGTGCGCCGAGCTGAAGGTCTCCGTGTCGAGCGTGGCGGCGAGCACGTCGTCGAAGCGTGACAGGGCGTAGAAGCCGAGCTTCTCGTTGTAATAGAGCGGAGCCTCGTCACGCATCCGCCTCCAGATCTCTTGGGCCTGGACGTCGACGTCGTAGTCGTATGGATCCCAGTAGATGTCGCTGATCGCCGCAGTCTGTGGCATCGGCCTCGTGCCCCCTCTCGGCTCGAACCGGCTGAACGTAGATAATATATGAATAGTGGGAGGCGGCGGCCAGCGGGCTAGGCGTGGCCGCCCGCTTCGGTGGCTGCAATCACGTCCCGGGCGCGACGGGCCATCGGCTCGTCGACCATCTGACCCTCGAACGCGACCGCAGCCTCTCCCGCGGCATGTGCACGCTCGTAGGCATCGAGGAGGCGACGGGCGTGGTCGACCTCGTCGGCCGACGGCGAGAACACCTGGTTCGCGAGCGGCACCTGCGAGGGATGGATGCAGAGCTTGCCGCGGTACCCGATCGCCGCTCCCTCGCGCGCATCTCGCACGAACCGCTCCTCGTCGGAGAACGAGGGGACGATCTGGTCCAGGGCGTGGACACCCGCGAGACGGGCGGCGAGCGCGACCTGTGAGCGCGCGTACAGCACTTCCGTGTTGCTCTCGGTGCGCACGCCACCCATGTCGGCGACGAAGTCCTCGGCGCCGAAGTACGCGACGGCGATGGGGTCGCGCATGACCTCGTCGGCCCGCGCGACACCCGCGGCCGTCTCGATCCCCGCGACCACATGCAGCCCGCCGAGTCCCCGGGACGCCAGCGCGTCTGCGACGGCGTCGAGCTGCGCGGTCGACTCCAGCTTCGGCACGACGACACCCGCGAGCGAGGAGGTGAGCGCGAGCGCAACGTCCTCTTCGAACCAGGCGGACGGCACCGCGTTGACGCGCACGTAGACCGCGAGCGATGGGTGCTCGTTCGCCAGTTGCTCGCCGACCTCGCGAGCATGCCGGCGTGCCTCGACCTTGCCGTCGGGTGGCACCGCATCCTCGAGGTCGATGACCACACCGTCCGGTTCGCTGCGTGGGAGCTTGGCGAGGACGTCGGGACGGCTCGCCGGCGCGAACAGCAGGCTTCGGAGCCGGGGCGGAGTATGACTCAACGCGCGAGCTCCTCGAGGTCTCGGAACTGCTCGAGCGCCTCCGGGTTGGCGAGCGCCTCGACGTTCGCGACCGCCCGGCCGTGGACGACGTCACGGACGGCGAGCTCGGTCAGCTTGCCGCTGCGCGTGCGGGGCAGATCACGCACCGCGACGATGCGCGCCGGCACGTGACGCGGCGACGCCCCGCTGCGGATCCGGTCACGAATCGACGCAGCCAGCTCCTCGCTCAGTTGCGCGCCGTCGCGCAGCACCACGAAGAGGACGATGCGCACGTCGCCGTCCCAGTCCTGGCCGATGACGAGGCTTTCCTCGACGTCGTCGAGCGCCTCGACCTGCCGGTAGATCTCAGCCGTGCCGATGCGGACGCCGCCGGGGTTGAGCGTGGCGTCCGAACGGCCGTGGATGATCACCCCACCGTGCTCGGTCCACTCCGCGAAGTCGCCCTGGTGCCAGATCCCGGGGAAGCGCTCGAAGTAGGCCGCTCGGTAGCGCGCGCCGTCGGGATCGTCCCAGAAGCCGAGCGGCATCGACGGGAACGGCTGGGCGCACACCAGCTCGCCGGCGCGCCCCGGTGGGACCGACCTGCCGTCTCCGTCCAGCACATCGATCGCCATCCCGAGCCCGGGTCGCTGGATCTCGCCCGCCCAAACGGGCCCGGTCGGGTCACCGGCGACCAGGCACCCGCACAGGTCGGTACCGCCGGAGATCGAGGCCAGGTGCACGTCCTCCTTCACGCCGCGGTACACGTACTCGAAGCCCTCCGGCGCGAGTGGCGAGCCGGTCGACGTGATCGTGCGCAACGACGTGAGCGGGTGGTCCTCGATCGGGCGAAGCCCGAGCTTGTTGCACGTGTCGAGGTACTTCGCCGACGTGCCGAACAGCGTGATCCCCAGCTCGTCGGCGAGGCCCCACAACGGGGTGGCCGTCCCGCGCACCGGGGCGCCGTCGTACACGACGAGCGTCGCGTCGCTCGCGAGCCCGGATGCGAGCCAGTTCCACATCATCCAGCCGGTCGTCGTGAAGTAGAAGACGCGGTCGCCCGATTTCACGTCTGCGTGCAGGCGGTGCTCGACGAGATGCTTGAGCAGGATGCCGCCGGCACGGTGGACGATGCATTTGGGCAGCCCTGTCGTCCCCGACGAGTACAGGACGTACAGCGGCTGGTCGAACGGCAACGGCAGGAACTCCACGTCGGCCGGCGCATGGGGCTCGAGCCAGTCGTCCCAGCGCACCGCATCGCGGACGCCGCCGATGTCCGGCGACCCGTCGAGGTAGCCGAGCACGGCGACCGTGCGGACCGTCGGCAGCTCCGCGACGACGTCGCGCAAGCGGTCGAGACAATCGAAGCGCCGCCCGTCGTAGTGGTAGCCGTCGACGGCGCAGAGCACGGTCGGCTCGATCTGCCCGAAGCGGTCGACGACGCCTCGCACCCCGAAATCGGGCGAGCACGACGAGAAGACGGCGCCGACGCTCGACGCGGCGAGGAGCAGCGCATACGCCTCGGGGGCGTTCGGCAGCCACGCCGCGATCCGATCGCCCGGACCGACGCCGGTCGCCCACAGCGCCTGCTGCAACCGCGACACGAGGTCGTGCAGCTCCTGCCATGACACGGTGCTGCTCAACCCGTCCTCCCGGACGAAGACGAGCGCGGGACCGTCGTCGCGCCGGCGGAGCAGGTTCTGCGCGTAGCTCAGCTCGGCGCCGGGGAAGAACGTCGTCCGCCACATCTGCGAATCCGACGCGACGACGATGTCGCCGGGCTCACCGACGACATCCGTGGAGTCCCAGACGCTCGCCCAGAAGCGGTCCGGCTGGTCCACCGACCAGCGGTGGAGCTCCTCGTAGTCCCGGATGTCGACGTCCCACCGCTCTCGCGCCGCCGCGATGAACGAGGTGAGGTTGCTCGCGAGCACGCGCTCCGTGGACGGCTCCCAGAGCGGTGCGCTCACCTGCCTCACTGCTCCGCGGGCCGGCGGTGCATGAGCGCGTCGCGCTGAGCACGACAGACCAGTTCGCCGCGCTGGTTGAACGCGCGGTGCTCGAACGTGACGATGCCGGCGTCCGGCCTCGACTTCGACGCGCGCGCCGCGAGCACCTCGGTCTCGGCGTGAAGCGTGTCACCCACGAAGACGGGGGCCGGAAACGCGACCTGCTGGAAGCCGAGGTTGGCGATGGTCGTCCCGTGCGTCGCCTCCAGCACGCTCAACCCCACGAGCAGTCCGAGCGTGAACATGCTGTTGACGAGCGGCTGGCCGAACTCGGTCTCGTTGGCCGCGTACTCGGCGTCGAGATGGAGGCGTGCCGGATTCATCGTCATCGTGCTGAAGAGCACGTTGTCGGTCTCGGTCACCGTGCGCGTGAGCGCGTGGCGGATGACGAGCCCGACCTCGAGCTCCTCGAACCAACGACCGCCATGAGGGAGCGTCGTCACTTCGGCGCGCGCGCGGCGGCGCCCTCGAGCTTCGCGCGTGCCTCCTCGAGCATCCGCTGCCGACTGTCGCCGCGCGAACCCGCGATGGGCAAGAGGTGCTCGAGCAGCGTGTCGTTGATCTCGCGCAGTCGGTCGAGCTGGGTCGGCGAGAGCTGGTCGAACAGGTGGGTGCGGACACTCTCGACGTGGTGTGGGGCCGCGGCCTCGAGGGCCGAGAAGCCGGCATCGGTCAGCACGGCGTAGGCGCCGCGGCGGTCGCTCGGGCAGCTCTCGCGGCGGACCCACCCGAGCTCTTCCAGGCGCGCGACCGCGTGGGAGAGCCGGCTGCGGGACGACTGGGTGGCATCGGCGAGCTCGCTCATGCGCAATGCACGCCCCGAGGCCTCGGACAGCATGACGAGGATGTCGTAGTAGCCGAACGGCATGCCTGCGTCTCGCTGGAGGTCCCGCTCGAGCTCTTCCCAGAGCAGGCGCGTCGCGAAGACCCATGCCAGCCAGACCTTGCGCTCCTCGTCGTCGAGCCACCGCACCTCGGCCGCCATGCCGTGATCGTACCAGATTTTGGTTGACCTCTCAATCAACTAGTGGTATCGTGCTCAATAGTTGAGTAGACAACAGAGAAGAGGAGCGTCCCCATGACGGTCATCGACACGTCCACCGAGATCCCCGGCTACATCAGCGGCACCTGGGCCATCGACCCGGTCCACTCGGAGGTCTCGTTCACCGTCCGGCATCTCATGGTCAGCAAGGTGCGAGGGCGCTTCACACGATTCGCGGGCACGTTCGTCACCGGCGAGGACCCGCTCGAGTCCAGCGTGGAGGCGACGGTCGAGCTCGCTTCGATCGACACCGACAACGCGGACCGGGACGCCCACATCCGCTCGGCCGACTTCTTCGATGTCGAGCGCTACCCGACGCTGACCTACCGATCGACCGGGATACGGCGTGACGGCGACGGATTCATCGTCGACGGCGAGCTCTCACTGCACGGCGTGACCAGATCGGTCCCACTCACTGAACGGCTTCCAGGCGAGCACGCCCTTCGGCGACACGCGCGCCGGGTTCTCCGCAACCGCCGAGATCAACCGGAACGACTTCGGCATCGAGTTCAACGCGCCGCTCGAGGGCGGCGGAGTCGTGTTGGGCAACAAGGTCCAGATCGCGCTCGAAGTCGAGGCGGTGCGCCAGACTTCGGAAGCCTGACGAGTCCACCGTGATCACGGGTCACCCCGAGCGGTCGTTTGCGGCCCGGTAGCTGCGGTACACGCCGAGCAGGGCCTGACGCTGCTCGGGCGTGAGGTCCGGGTCGCGCAGGATCGCGGTCTTCGTATCGACGTCAGCGGTGCTCTCGGGGTCCGGCTCGACCAGGCCCGCGTGCTCGAGCAGCTCGTCGGCCGGGATGTGCAGCGCCCTCGCGATCGACGAGAGCACCCGCACGGACGGCTCGTGCAAGCCGCGCTCGAGCTGGCTCAGGTACGGGTTGGAGATGCCGGCCCGGTCGGCCGCGGCGCGAAGCGAGAGGTTCGCCAGCTCGCGCTGCGCCTTGATGTAGGTGCCGAGCGCCCGGGCCCGGGCGTGGCGCTCGTCGTCGGGGGTCATGGCCCGGAAGCCTCGCGCGAGAGCTTGACCGCCTCTGCGGCCGAGCTCCCGTGGAAGACCGATGTGGGAACGGCGCGTGCCCGTCACACACCCACGAGGCGGTTGACCGACTGCACCGCGCTGTCGGCGAGCGCCCGCTGGCGGGCGATCACCTGCTCGGCGAAGCCGAAGCCGAGGTCGAGCGCGCTCTGGATGTCGGGCTGGGCGGTCTTGACCGCGTTGCCGACGACCTTGCGAGCGGCGTCGGACACGGACTTCGCACCGAACAGCAGCTGGTCACGGGCGCTCTCGAGCCCGTCGATCGCGGTCTGAACGTAGTCGGGGGTCGGGGTTGCCATGCTGGGGGACTCCTTGTTCGTGGTTGCCAGTATGCGTACTATAGCACAGTGCGCTAACTATATCAAGCGCCATATCGAGCGCAGGATCGGAGAACAGCGCATGAAGCAGATCGGTTTGGTGCTGGGGGCGGGCGGGACGACCGGTCATGCGTTCCACACCGGCGTGCTGGCGGCACTCGCGGACGAGGCCGGGTGGGATGCACGCGACGCGGAGGTGATCGTCGGCACGTCCGCCGGCGCGATCGTCGGGGCCCTCGTGCGCGCCGGCATCCCGGCCGCCGACCTGCATGCCGACGCTTCGGGCGGGTCGCCGTCGCTCACGGCGCGCCGGCGCATCCGGAACGCGGGGCAGACCGCGTCGGACGTCCCGAGCCAGCCGGCGCCGGCTCGCCCCGGCTCGCGCCCGGCCTCGCCCCGGATGGCCGCGCGCACACTGCTCGTGCCGTGGACGTTCCGCCCGGGCATTCTCCTCGCCGCGCTCCTTCCCGAAGGCGCGATCGACACCCGTGTCTTCGCCGCGGGTCTGCGACCGCTCGTGCCCGAGCAGTGGCCGTCGGCGCCACTCTGGCTGTGCGCGGTTCGCCTCGACGACGGACGGCGCGTCGTGTTCGGACGCGACCACGTGCCGGCGGTCGAGCCGATCACCGCGGTGAGCGCGTCGTGCGCGATTCCCGGGTTCTTCGCGCCGGTGACGATCAACGGCGTGCGCTACGTCGACGGCGGCGCCCATTCGCCGACCAACCTCGACCTCGTGGCCGGTCTCGGGCTCGACCTCGTCGTCGTCAGCTCCCCGATGTCACACGTGGGAGCACGACCGCCGCTCGGCCTCGACGGACCGAGCCGCGCGCTCGCCCGGGCGGCGCTCTGGCGCGAGGCACTCCGGGTGCGGCGCTCGCGCACCGCGATCCTCGCGTTCCAGCCCACGCCGGCCGACCGGGCAGCGATGGGGCTCAACCCGATGGACGCGACCCGTCGCGAGGCGACCGCCGAGCAGGTGTACGAGTCGGCGCGGCAACGCCTCCGTTCCCGTGGCGCGCGGGAGCTGTTCAGCTCGCCGGCTGCTCGCGGGAGAGCTTGAGGAGCTGCGCGACGCCGTCCTCGATCCCGCGCGCCAGCACGTCGAGGTCGGGCGCGCCGTCGTAGTCGCCGGTGATCCCGAAGTTCAGCGCCCCGCAGTACGAGAAGATGGCGATGCCCACCCGGGTCGTCGGGATGAGCGGCACGAACGGGAAGACCTCCAGCATGCGCCGCTCACACAGGTACAGCGGGGACTGCGGGCCGGGCACGTTCGTCGTGACGGTGTTGAGATTGCGCTGGGGCACGCGCGCCGCGACGCGGGTCCCGAGCGTGAGGAGCATTGACGGCGCGAAGCCCGACAACGACGCGAGGATCTCGCCCGCAACTGCCTGCTTCGACTCCTTGAGCCCGTCCATCTGGGCGCGGATCGCCGCGAGGCGCGCGGCCGGGTCTTCGATCCCGACCGGGAGCGCCGCGAACATGGCGGAGACGCGGTTGTCGTAGACGCCTCGTGCGTCGCCGGTCCGCACCGACACCGGCACGAGTGTCCGGACCACGCGGTCCGACACGTCCTCGCCGCGCGAGAGCAACAGCTCGCGGAAGCCGTTGGTGATCACCGCGAGCACGACGTCGTTGACCGTGCCACCCAGGGCGCGGCGGATCTCCTTGACGTCGCCGAGGCTCGCGTTCGCCCAGTCCCAGCGCCGGTGCGGCCCGATGGCGCCGTTGAGCGAGGTGGACGGCGTCGGTCGCGCGAGGCCGAGCATCGACACGACGCCGCGAGCGAACTCGCGTATCCCGTCCTGCAGCGCTTGCACACCGCCGCTGCCGGCGAGCATCGACCGCACCTGCTGGTACGGATGGGTCACCAGGCTCGTGACGGCTTCGCGAGCCAGCTCCAGGGCGCTGGGCTCGTCCGCCGGCTCGAACGGCGGCGCCTCGGTGACTACCGAGCGCGGCTCGGCGTCGAGCAGCACCGCCAGCAGATCGGTGCCCGCGATGCCGTCGACCATGCAGTGGTGCACCCTCGACACGACCGCGAAGCGCCCGTCTTCGAGGCCTTCGACGATCCACATCTCCCACAGTGGCTTCGTCCGGTCGAGCTGCTGCGACATGATCCGCCCGACCAGGTTGCGGAGCTCGCTCCGGCCACCCGGAGACGGGAGCGCAGTGGAGCGGAGGTGGTAGTTCAGGTTGAAGTGGGGGTCGTCGACCCACACGGGCCAGTTGAGCTGGAGGGGCACCGTCCGGATCCGCTGGCGGTAGCGGGGGACGAGCGGCAGCTTGGACGCGACGACCGCCTCGACCGCGTCGTGTGCGGGCCGGGGGCCCTCGAAGATGCCGACGGACCCGATGTGCATGTGGTTGACGCGGTCCTCGAGGAGCAGGAACGACGCGTCGAGCGCGCTCAGACGGTCCATGGGAGCCCTTCAGCCGGGTGTGCTCACCGTCTACCGTGACCCGCCCACGGTACCGAGGTCAATGCCGGGCGTCGCCCGGCTGCACGTCGCGCGTGAAGGCGTGCAATTCCGCCGCCCGGTCGGGATACCGGCGCGCGAGCGCGTCCCGATCACCCAGCTCGACGTCCTGCGGCTCGACGCCCGGCCACTCGGTGCTGGCGCCGAGGAACCACCGCCCGCCGTCGGCGAGGCGAGCCGTGTGAAAGGTCCCGCCCGGGATGAACAGCTCGAGCCGCTGCGCGCGGTGCAGCTCCGGCCCGACCTGCACGCGGTCGCTCGTGCCGTCCGGATACAGGAGGAGCACGTCGAGCGCGTCTCCGAGGTAGCGGTGGTAGAGCTGGTCGTTGCGGATGCGGTGCAGATGAACCGGCGCGTCCGGGGTGACGAGGAAGCACAAGGCCGAGCCGAGCGGCCGTCCGTCGGAGAAGGGCGCGGGGAGGCCGCCGGACGCGATCCGCGTCTCGCTGCGGTACGTCTCGGCGACGAAGCCGCAGGTCGGGTGCGGCTCCAAGCCGAGGAGGCGGCGCAGCTCGTCCGCGGTGAGGTCGCCCACGCGCGCCGGATGGTAGGGGTGAGGTCGCGGGCGGTCCACCGTGGGCCTCGGCCGCACGCCGTGGGCCTCGTCGCGCGAGAGTCGGGTCATGGACGACCGGCCACTCGACGGGATGCACGCGCTCGTGATCGGCGGCAGCAGCGGCATCGGCCTCGCGGCCGCACGGCTCCTCGCGCTCGATGGCGCGAGCGTCACCATCGCTGCACGCGACGAGGAGCGATTGACCGACGCGGCCCGGCGACTCGCCACCGAAGGGCTGACCGTCGATGCCTGCCGCTGCGACACGCTCGTGGCCGCGGACGTACGCGCCGCAGTGGAGCGTGCCCGCGCGCCGCTCCATATCGCCGTGACCGTCCCCGGCGGCGGCTCCTTCTCGTCCGTCACCGCGTACGGCGACGACGAGTTCGGCGCCGAGGTCGACGCGAACGTGCGGCCGGCGTTCCTCCTCCTCAAGTACGCGGCAGCCGCGATGACCGGCGGCGGGTCGATCGTCGCGGTGTCGTCGACCGCGGCGGCGTTCTCGACCCGTTATCTCGCGTCCTACAGCGCGGGCAAGGCGGCCGTCGACGCGCTGGTGCGCGTCGCGGCCGACGAGCTCGGCGCGCGCGGCATCCGGGTCAACTCCGTGCGGCCCGGGCTCACCCGTACCGCGTCGACCGCGGGGATGTTCGCCAACCCCTCGGTGACCGCACGCTTCCTCGAGCTGCAGCCGATCGCCCGTGGCGGTGAGCCCGACGACGTCGCCCACGCCATCCGCTACCTCGCCGGTCCCGAGTCGGCCTGGGTGACCGGCCAGCACGTCGCGGTCGACGGGGGTCACACCCTGCGGGCGTTCCCGGATCTCGGCGACCTCGCGTCATGAGCAGCGCGCCTGCGCGTGGCCGTCTCACGGGGAAGGTCGCGATCGTCACCGGCGCCGGGCGCGGCCAGGGCGAACGCGAGGCACGGCTGTTCTGCGGCGAAGGTGCCAGCGTGATGCTCACCGACGTGATCGAGGACGGCATCGCGTCGGTTGCCGATGAGCTCGGTGACGCTGCTCGGTGGGCCCGGCACGACGTCTCGTCCGAGGACGACTGGAACGCGGTCATGGAGGCGACCGTGGATGCGTTCGGCCGCGTCGACGTGCTGGTGAACAACGCTGCCATCCACCACCTGCGGTCGATCGAGCACGAGACGCTCGCCGACTTCGAGCGCATGGTCGCGATCAATCTGACCGGCACGTTCCTCGGCGTGCGGAGCGTGATCGCCCCCATGCGCGATGCGGGCGGCGGCTCGATCGTCAACATCTCCTCACTCGCCGGGCTCCAGGGCTACGTCGCGCACAGTGCGTACGCGGCGACCAAGTACGGCGTGCGCGGCCTCACGCAGGTTGCCGCGGTCGAGCTCGGTCCGACCGGGATCCGCGTCAACTCGGTGCACCCGGGACCGATCGACACCGACATGCTCCCGGCAAGCTCCCGAGCTCGTGGTCCCGACGCGTTCCGCAATGTCCCACTCCAACGTGTGGGCGCGCCGGACGAGGTCGCGGCACTGGTGCTGTTCCTCGCGTCCGACGAGTCGTCGTACCTGAGCGGCGCCGAGATCACGGTCGACGGCGGCCTCGGCGCCGGTCAGGTGCCGCCCTCGTAGCTGCCGGTTGTCGATGCGCGCCTGGCAGGTGCACCGGCACGGCGAGCCGGCGGACGCGTTGCGCCTCGTCGACGTCGAGCCACCGGTGCCGGGACCGGGGAGATGCGGGTTCGCGTGCGCGCGGCGGCGGTCGGCATGCCCGACGTCTTCATGTGCCGACGCGACGGTCATGGGCCGCGACAACACGTACCCCATGCCAGAGTCCATGAGTGACGAGGCGGCGGCCGGGTTCCGGATCGGGTTCGCGGCCGGCCGCTGGCCGGACGTGAGCGTCGCGCACATGGTCAGGCGCAACTATTCCGTGCTCGGCGTTTACGCCGGGGCGTACACGCGCGACGAGAACGAGCACGACCACAACAGGCTCATGGCGCTCGTCGAGCGCGGCGAGCTGAAGAGCTGCGTCACGCGCTCCGTCGCGTTCGACGACCGCCCGTCCGCGCTCGAAGAGGTTGCACGCGGCGATGCGGTCGGCAAGCTCGTGGTTGCGGCTGCGTCTTGATCACCCGCGTCCGCTTGCGCGTCAGGGCACCAGGTACGGATCGTCGGGCTGATCGGTCGCGCGGATCGACAACACGTCGACGGTGACCGTCCCGTCGTTCGCCGGCGGGCCGTGCTCGCGGACGACGGCAGACAGCCACGCTCCCTGCCTGGGCGGCGTACCCGGCCAGCCGGTGACGTTCACGCTCAGCAGCTGCGCGTCCGCGGCGCAGCAGGAGATCAGGTAACGACCGAGGCGGGGCGGTTCGCCGTCGACGACCGCGAACGCGACCACACGCACGGGGACGTCTCGCACGGAATGCTTCGGGTCGAAGCGAACCCGCTCCCAGAAGTCGGCCAGCGACAGGTCGAAGGCTCCGTGCCGAGCATGCCCGAGCGGGCCGTAGTCGTTCGCGGGGTCGAAGTTGACGACTCCGCTGGTATCGCTCGCGTCCGCACCGAGGGGACGAGGGGTGAACGCGAGCAGCGCAGCGACAGGCACGACGAGCAGCCACGCCGCGCGGGGCGTGTGCCCGGCGGCCCGCTCGTCGCCGCGCGGCCAGGCGGTGAGCACCCCCGCGGCGACGAGCACGAGCCCGGCCAGGATCATCGGAATGCGCATGCGGTCGCGGACGTAGAACAACAAGTCACCGGTGAGCCCGAGTCGGAGCGCGGCGAGTCCGACGACCGCGACGAGCACGCCTTGCACGCGGCGGCTCACAAGAGCACCGATCCGACGACGACCGCAGCGGCGACGGCTACGAGCAGGGTCAGCGGGGCGAAGCGCGCCGTGAACGGACGGCCGAACGTCCCCATCTGGAGCGCGACCAGCTTGAGGTCCACGACGGGACCAACGACCAGGAACGTGAGCTGCGCAGTCGGCGAGAACTGCGTGAGACTCGCCGCCACGAAGGCATCGGCTTCCGAGCAGATCGCGAGCACGACCGCGAGCGTCGCCATCGCCAGCACACCGAGCACACCGGTGCCTCCGATGTCGGTCAGCACCGACCGTGGTACCACTACCTGCAGGGTCGCGGCGACCGCCGCCCCGACGATCAGGTAGCCGCCCGCGTGGAGGAAGTCGTGCACCACGCTCGCCCGCATGCGCTCGAGCGGCGGACCCGGTAGCGCGACGCGGTCGCGCGCGCGGGCGACCAGGTCGTCGTTCCCGACGCGCAACCAGAGCCAGCCCACGACGACCGCGGTGAGCAGCGATGCGACGAAGCGGGCCAGCACCATCTCGGGACGTCCCGGGAAGGCGACCGCGGTCGAGACGAGCACCACGGGGTTGATGGCCGGCGCGGCGAGCAGGAAGGCGAGCGCGGCGGCCGGTGTGACGCCTGCGGCGACGGCCCGTCCGGCGAGCGGCACCGACGCGCACTCGCAACCCGGGAGCGCGACGCCCGCGATCCCGGCCACCGGGACTGCGGCCGCGGGACGGTTGGGCAGCAGCCGGGCGAGGGCCCCGGGCGGCGCGAACGCGGCCAGCGCACCCGACAGGACGACGCCCAGCACCAGGAACGGCAACGCCTGGAAGGTGATGGCCAGGAAGATCGTGGTCCAGGTCCGCGCCGAAGCCGAATCGAAGGGGTGGAACGCGAGGATCAGCGCCGCGACCTGGACGGCGATCGCGACGATCAGTGGACCACGCCGGTTCTGGGGGACGAGCGGCCGCGGGGGCGTCGTCGTCTGCGCCATGCGATCGTCCTCTTGGTGGCCGCTAGCGACCGCCGATGCTACGGGCCGGGCGGAGCGCGGTCACCGCACCGGGTCGGGCGGGCGCGTCCGTTGTGGGGAGGATCGCGGCGCCGCGTCCGAGAAGTGGCGATCGCCCCACTCGTTGTCTAGAGTGCCCCGGCACACGAAACCTTCGTCAGTCCGCCCTGAGACCCGCGGGCCCGAGTCGCAGTGGTCAGGAAGCGGATGACGAACGAGCTGGCCCGTGGCCTGTTGTCGATCTTGGTGCAGGAGGCGGCGCCGGACGCCTCGGTTCGCGTCGAGCTGAGCGGCGAGCTCGACGTCGCCACGCGTCCCGCCCTCACCCGTGCCTTGCAGCCGATCATCGCCCGTGGTTGTCGCCGCCTCGTGCTGGACCTCGGCGCGCTGCAGTTCGTCGACGGGCACGGGCTCGGCGCGCTCCTCGATGCGGCCCGCGCGCTCGCCCGGCAGGACGGCGTTGTCGTGCTTCACGACGTGCCGCACCTGCTCGACGTACTGCTCGACGCGACCGCGACGCGCCCGCTCTTCGAGGTCGAGGACGCAGATCGGTTATGACCGCCGGGCTCGGCGGCCTGTCGGGTCAGCTGCCCGTACGATTGGCGGCGCTGTTGGACGCGGGACGCATCGTGCTCGGGGTTTATGCGGTGGCGGTGATGCTCGTCGACGACGACGGAGGCCTGCGGTTGGCCGGTGCGACCGACGACGTCCGCGGCCTCGAAGAGGTCCCGCTGGCAGCCGGCGAACGGCACGGTGTCCTGCACCGCCTGATATCGCCGGTCGGCGTGCCGATCGGCACGCTGAGCCTGTTTCGTCACGGGGGGACGGGCTGGGACGACGACGACCGCCGATCGGCTGCGGCGTACGCGGAGATCGTCGGTGTAATGCTCGCGCTCACCGCCGCCGAGCGCGCGGCGCTCCGGAGTCCTGACGCGTGATGCGGATCGACCGGGACGCGCTCGACCAGGCGATCAGCCGCCTGGACCAGGTCGACCTGTCGCGCCTCGAGCTCGTCGACGCCTTGACTCGCGTCGTCGACGCGACGCAGGCGCTGTTCAACGTGACCGGGAGCGGCCTGATGTTCGTCGACGCTGCGTCGGTCCTCCGCTTCGTCGTCGCCACCGACGAGCCGGGACGGGTTCTCGAGGCCGGTCAGGAGCAGACGGGCGAGGGCCCGTGCGTCGACGCGTGGGTTCACGGCACGACGGTCGCGACCGCTGACATCGCGACCGACGACCGGTGGCCCCGTGTGCGCGACGTCGTCGCGCCTGCGGGGGTCCGGGCCGTACTCGGCATCCCCGTCGCAATCGCCGGTACCCCGGTCGGCAGCCTCAACGTGTACTGCGACGAGCCTCACGAATGGGACGAGAGCGAGACCGATGCGATTCGCGCGTTCAACACGATCATCGAGAACGTCGCCGCGACCGCGTTGCTGGTGCAGCGCCGGGGCGAGGTGATCGAGCAGCTCCAGTACGCGCTCGACAACCGTGTAGTGATCGAGCGCGCGGTGGGGGTGGTCATGGGCCGCGAGGAGATCGACGCGGTGACGGCGTTCCAGCGGCTCCGTGGCGTCGCCCGGTCACGTCGCATCCGGGTGGCGGAGGTCGCGCAGGAGGTGCTGGACCGGGGCCGCCTCGACTCCTGACCCTCACCCGTCCCCGTCGCGTCGCCCCGGTCGCGTCGCCGCTGGTGATCGGCCCGGCCGTGCACGCGCACGACGGGGTCGCTAGCGTGTCGGCCCGCGCGGGGCTCGAGCGGCGCCGGGGGTGTCGCGTGATGGCGGATCGGGGGGATCCGATGTCCGTGGGTACGCAACGTCCGCACAGCTGGTCACCTGCGGCCGCCGGCCCGCCGCCGGCGCTGCTGACGACGAGCGGAGGCACACCGCCGGACCTCCCCGGCCACGATGCCGCTCCGCCGTTCCCGGCCGACACCGCGAGCGCACCGCATTTCGCCGGCCACCCCTGCCTGCGCTGCGCGTTGCTCGTCGCTGCTAGTGCCCTGACCACGAACGTGTGAGGGTCGCGTCCACCACTTTGGGGCGCGGGTCGCGCACAGTGGGGGGATGGCAGAGCGTGTTCGGGTGCGTCGGTTGACGGACGAGGAGGGTCGCCAGCTTCAGCGGATCGTTCGTCGCGGTGGGGGTCGGTCTGACAAGTCGATCGTGCGGTGGCGGCGAGCGATGGTGGTGTTGGCGTCGGCGGGCGGCAACGACGTTGTGGTGATCGCTCGGCTGGTGGCGACGAGTCCGGACCGGGTGCGGGAGATGATCCATCGGTTCAACGAGTTGGGGATGGGTTCGTTGGACCCTCGGTGGGCGGGTGGCCGGCCCCGCCAGATCACGACGACTGACCGGGAGTTGATGGTCAAGACGGCGATGTGCCGGCCCCGGTCGCTGGGGCAGCCGTTCACTCGTTGGTCGATCCGCAAGCTGGTCGACTATCTGGGTTCGAAGCGGGGCCGGAAGGTGAAGGTGAGCCGGGAGCGGTTGCGTCAGATCCTCGCCGAAGCCGACATCACGTTTCAGCGCACCAAGACCTGGAAGGAGTCGCCCGACCCGGCGCGAGACGAGAAGCTGGCCCGCATCGAGTGGCTGCTCGAGCATGCACGTGACCGCACGTTCGCGTTCGACGAGTTCGGACCCTTGGCGATCAAGCCTGAGGGCGGGTCAGGTTGGGCGCCCACGTCGAGGCCGCAGCGGCTGCCGGCGAACTATCACAAGCCCCATGGGACCAGGCAGTTCTTCGGCTGCTACTCGATCGGTGAGGACCGCCTGTTCGGTCGCATCGAAGCGCGCAAGGGCGCCGAGCCGACACTGCGCGCGCTCCAAGCGATCCGCGGGCAGCTCCCCGACGGCGAGGCGGTCCATGTGATCCTGGACAACTTGAACCACCACCGCGGACCCAAGATCCGTCAATGGTGCATCGACAACCAGGTGGAGTTGGTGTTCACCCCGACGTACGCGTCGTGGGCGAACCCGATCGAGGCGCACTTCGGTCCGTTACGTCAGTTCGTCATCGCGAACAGCGACTACACCGATCATCGAGCGTTGAGCGCGGCACTGCGGTCCTATCTCCGCTGGCGCAACGCCAACACCCGCGCCCCCGAGATCCTGGCGCTGGAACGCAAACACCGTGCCGAGCTCCGCGGTGAAGCGCAACGACGCTGGGGCCAACCCCGCACCCGCGCTGCCTGAACACTCCCATCCCGCGCCGCGACACACACGAGCCGTCTCGCGCCTCGAACCAACCCGCACCATCCCGCACACCCACCCTCGCCGCGGGCATCGCCAACATCCCCCTACCAGGAAACGACACCCCCAAGCGCGCGAACCTTTGTGGTCAGGGCACTAGCCGCCGGGAGGAGTGACCCGGCTCGCCATCCGGAGCTTCGAGCCGACCAATCCGCCGACCATCGCGAGGGCAGCCGCGATCACGAAGGCGCCGAAGACCTGACCCGGGCGCAGCGCGGCCTTGTCCCCGGTGAACAGGCCCTTGTCGTCCTCGCGAACGGCCCAGATGACCACGCGGATCGGGATCCAGAGCACGAGCACGCCGACGCCGGCCAGTGCTCCGTGGGTCAGCGGCGCGTCGGGCCGGGCTCGGCCGGCTACCCAGCCGGCGGCGAAGTACGCGACGAGGATGAGCACGAAGAGCGGGTAGATCCAGCCGCTGTCGTCGAAGTCGCGGATCTCGCGGTCGAGCACCACGCGCAGGATCGTGACCGGCACGATGATCGCCAACCCGACGAGCGCTCCCCGGGCGACGATGCGCCAGTCGACGCCCAGCTCCGTCTCGGACGGACCGCGCTCGGTCGTCGGCTCCATTGTTCCCATCCTGGCGCAGCTGCGTGGCGAGACGCGGTCAGGACCCCGACACGGGAGCCGCCGCGGGCTCGTGGACGAGCTCCGCGACGGGGGTGCGGAACCCGTCGCGGAACAGGGCGCGCAGGCCGTTCCATCCCGTCACCAGGACGCCCGCGGCGAGCACGAGGTACGCGATGCCGACGCCCAGCCGCTCCCACTCCCGCAGATCGGCGGGCAGGACGCCACCGAGCACGAACTGGAGCGCGAACAGCCCGAACAACGCCCATGCCTCCCGGACGCTGATGCTCCGGCTGGCGAGCACCGCGACCGCGAACACCGACTGCGCGGCGGTGAGGAACAGCTCTTCACGCTGGAGCGTGTCGAGCGGCAGGCCGCTGGCGGCGCCGCCGGCGACCAGGAACACGAGCGGCAGCGAGCCGACCAGCAGCGTCCACTGGTTCACCTTCGACGACACGAGGGTGCCCAGGCCCGAGTTCGTGTTGAGCCGCCAGGCGAACAGGGCGGCGACCAGCAGCTCGGGTGCCTCCGACGCGAGCGGCGCCAGCCATTGGACGAGCAGGAAGGTGCTGATGCCGAGCTCTTTGCCGCTGTCGACGAGCGAGTCGGCGAACGGCTCCGCACACAGCACGATCGCGAGGGCCGCGAACACCAGCATCGCACCGACGCTCGTCCTCCGCCGCGTCTTGGGCATCTCGCCGAGCAGCTGAGCGGGGCCGACGAGGTCGGGCTCCTCGGCGGGGGCGCGCGCGACGCGCGCCACGTAGGCGACGTAGATCGCGACGAGGATCGCGGCGTCGAAGAGGGTCAGCCGCGACTTCAGCGGCAACGTCAGCGAGTACACGGTTGCGACCGCGAGGAAGGTGATCTCGATCGCGTGCGGCCGGTCGAGCCGAACCTCCGTGTCGAGCTCACCCTCGTACCCGCGCGCTCGGGCGGCGCGCCGGATCCGCCACGCGGCCAGGAGCACGACGAGCACCCAGCCGACGCCGATGAGGAGGCGGTTGCCGCCGGTCATGTTGGCCAGCGCCAGCGGTGCGTACTTGTCGGGGTTGGCGCCGGCTTTCAAGGCGAAGGTGAAGTCCACGGCGTACTCGGGCAGCACCGCGATCAGTGCGAGCACCGCGAGCGCCACGCCCTTGGCCACGTCGAGCTCGAGTGCCTCGGCAGCCCAGGCGAGCAGGAACGCTGCACCGACGATCGCCGCACCGAACAGGGCGCCCGCAGCCAGGTTGGGCGGCTCCCCGCCGCCGAGCCGCACCACCAGCCCGGGCACGGTCAGCGCCACGGCGGCCCCGATCGCCAACGACTTGCGCGTGCGGTGATCGAGCGGGGCGTGGGAGGCCGACGTGCGGATGGGGGACGTCACCCGCTGATCCTAGGAGTCGCCGGCCTCGGCGCTCCGGGCGTTCTCCAATGCCCCTAAAGTGCGCGAACCGGGCAGGCAGGGCTCAGGTCCAGGTGATAGGGAGCCGAAGCAAGGGAATAGGAAAGTGAGCGGCGATCGTTGCACGAATGCTCATCCCTTCCCCCGGGACGAGCGAGGACGGCCAGCGCAGTGCGGCAAGAGGTACGTGTGACCATGAGTGGCAGCAACTGGCGGGATCTGGCGCGCTGTCAGGGCGTCAATCCCGAGCTCTTCCATCCCCCCGACGACGACGACGGCGCCGAGGCCAAGGCGATCTGCGCGCTCTGCCCGGTGCGCGAGCCCTGCCTCGAGTACGCGATCTCGGCGCGCGAGAAGGAAGGCGTGTGGGGCGGCCTGACCGCGCGCGAGCGTCGGCGCCTCATCCGTCAACGTCGCAAGTCCGCCTGACCCCTTCCGGGCCGCTTCTCGACCCACTGCCCGTGCCCCGTCGGCTTCGAGTCGCGGCCGGTAGCCTTGAGCGGTGCAGTTCGACCTCTCGCCGGAGCTGCTCGAGCTCCAGGCGACCGTTCGGAAGATCTCCCAGGAGCGGATCGCGCCGCGGGCACGGGAGATCGACGAGACCGAGGCGTACCCCGAAGACCTCTTCGAGCTGTTCGTCGACACCGGACTGACCGGCCTGTGCATCCCGGAGGAGCTCGGTGGCGCGGGCGCCGGGATCTTCGGTCTCACGCTGGCGATCGAGGAGGTCGCCAAGTACTCGAACGCAGCCGCGCTGATGCTCCTCCTCACCCGCCTGCCGACCGGGCCGGTGATGATCGCCGGGACCGAGGAGCAGCAGCGGCGCTACGTGACGCCGATCGCGACGGGTGACGCTCGCGCCGCGTTCGGGCTCTCCGAGCCGCAGGCGGGCAGCGACGTGATGGGCATCCGCACCCGGGCTCGCCCCGACGGCTCTGACTGGATCGTGTCGGGCACGAAATGCTGGATGTCGGGCGTTCGCCAGGCCGACTGGTACTGCGTCTTCGCGAAGACCGGCCCGGTCGAGTCGCGCTCGCACGACAGCGTGTCGGCCTTCGTCGTCGAGCGGAGCTGGCCGGGCGTCTCGGTCGGCAACGTCGACCGGAAGATGGGCGTGAAGGGCGTCGACACCGGCGAGCTGTCGATGCGGCCGATCGTGGCCGCCCGCGGCATCGGGCTCGCCGAGGGCGCGCTGATGTACGCGGTCGAGTACGTGAAGGAGCGGCAGGCGTTCGAGCGGCGGATCGCCGACTTCCAGGGCATCCAGTGGAAGATCGCGGAGCTCGCCGCCGAGATCGAGGCGGCGCGGCTGCTCACGTACCGATCGGCGTGGATGGCCGATCGCGGCCAGTTCACCAAGGAGTGGGTGCCGTTCCTCTCGATGGCCAAGTACTACGCGACGGAGCTCGCGGTGAAGGTCTCGGGGGAGGCCTTGCAGATGCTCGGCGCGGCCGGTTACATGAAGGACCACCCGCTGGAGCTCTACTACCGGGACGCGAAGCAGCTCACGATCGTGGAGGGCACCACGCAGGTGCAGCTGGGTCTGATCGCGCGTGGCGTCCTCGACCACGACCTGTGGTGGGACTGACGCCGTGACCGATGCCGCCGCGATCTGGCCCGACGTGCTCGGCCGGCTCGTCCGCCACGAGGACCTCACCGCCGACGCAGCCGCGGCGGCGCTCGGCGCGATCCTCGCCGGGGAGGCCACCGACGCGCAGGTCGCCGCCTTCGCGGTCGCGTTGCGGACGAAGGGCGAGACCCCGGTCGAGCTCGCCGCGCTGGTGCGCACGATGCTGCGCTTCTCGGAGCGTGTGGAGGTCGACGTCGCCGGCGCGCCACTCGTCGACACGTGCGGCACCGGTGGCGACGGCGCCGGGACCGTCAACGTCTCGACGATGGCTGCGTTGATCGCCGCGGGAGCGGGCGTGCGCGTCGCGAAGCACGGCAACCGCGCCGCGTCCTCGAAGTGCGGGTCGGCCGACGTGCTGGAGGCGCTGGGCGTCGTCATCGACCTCGGGCCTGAAGGTGTCGCACGCTGCATCCGCGAAGCGGGCATCGGCTTCTGCTTCGCGCAGCGCTTTCACGCCGCGCTGCGCTTCGCCGCCGCGCCCCGCCGGGAGCTGGGCGTACCGACCACGTTCAACTTCCTCGGACCGCTCGCGAACCCGGCGGGCGCGACGCGTCGCACCGTCGGCGTGTTCGACCCGACGATGGCGGAACGGATGATCGGCGCGCTCGACGAGCTCGGCGTCGACCGCGCGCTGGTGTTCTACGGGCACGACGGACTCGACGAGCTGACCACCACGACGACGTCGACCGTGTTCGAGCTCCGCGACGGCTCGGTCTCCAAGTTCGAGGTCGATCCCGAGGAGCTCGGGATCATGACCGTCGAGGCCGGCGCGCTCGCAGGTGGTGATGCTGCCGGCAACGCGCAGGCCGTGCACCGCGTGCTCGCCGGACAGCACGGCCCGTTGCGCGACGTCGCGATGCTCAACGCCGCGGCCGCGCTCGTCGCGGCCGGGAATGCGGACGAGCTCGCCGAGGGCCTCGAACAGGCACGCGTGTCGCTCGACGAGGGACGGGCCGCGGCCGCCCTCGACGCGTTCGTGCGCACGAGCGTGGCTGCGCGCGAGTCGGGGTGCGACTGACGTGGCGAAGGCGTTGGAATGCCCGAACTGTCACACGAGGCATCGCCTGGGAGGGATGAGCCGGGTCTCCGTCTTTCGCTGCACCAAGTGCGGCCAGCGCCTGAAAGTGCCAGGCGAGCTGCGCGGGCAGTCGGGTTCGCCGTCCCGCGCGGAGCCGAGCCGGACCGTGTCGAGCGGCGGCGGCGGGAGCGAACCGGCGCCGCCGCGTCGCCGCTCACGCCCCCGCCCGACCGTCACGACCGGCGATGGCGTGCCGTCCCACGGTGCACCTGCTGCGCCAGCGCCAGCGCCGGCGACTGCCGCGATGCCTGCGCCGCCGCCTCCGGCCGCATCGCCGGCCAAGGCCGCGCCCGTCGCGCGCCGTGCTCCGGCGAAGAAGCCGGCACGACACGCGTTGCCGCTCCCGGTTCGCCTCGCGGCCTGGGCGCTCGCGATCCCAGCCGGGCTGATTCTCGTCGGGTATCCGGCGCGCAAGCTCGGCTATCTGACCGGGCAGAAGATGCTGGACGTCATCGTCAAGCACAGCCTCGACCGCTTCGTCCCGCTGCTCGTGATCGTCGCGCTGTGGGCGCTCGCCACGGCCCTCCTGGTCGAGGTCTTCATCGAGGGCGGTCGCTGGCTCATCATGCAGCGGCGCCAGCGCATGGCCGGTCCCGGCGGGCTGCCCGGATCCAACGGCATCGGTTCGCGTGGCGGGGGTCGCGATGCGCCCACGACGGCTCCCCCGTCACGGCGTCAGCGCAGATCGGTCGCGGCCCGCCGCGGCTCGTAATCGCAACGCCGCCGGCGAGACGCCCGCGTTCCACCGCATCGAACACCCGTTCGGGTGGGCGGGATCGTTGGGTACACTGCCGCCATGTCGGTCCGGTTCCGGTGCGCGGCGTGCGGCAACCTCACACGCTTCGACGTCGTCGCGACACGTCGCACGAGTGCGTTCCACCACTTCAGCGTCGGCGGCGACCTCACCATCGAGGACGAGACCGTGCTCGACGAGCGGTTCGAGGAGGTCAGCTGCCGGTGGTGCGGCGCGACCGGCGACTCGATCGAGACGCTGGCCGCGGAGGCCGTCACCACAGAACCGGGACAGGCGGGCGCGTGAGCGGCGTCTACTCCCCGAGGAGCTGCACGACGACCGTGCGCCGCCGTGGGCGGTCGTCGAAATCGACGCAGACGATCTTCTGCCACACGCCGAGGGTCAGCTCGCCGGCGCGGAAGGGGATCGTGACCGACGGCCCGAGCAGCGCCGCCCGCACGTGGCTGTGCCCGTTGGTGTCGGCATTTCGCTCGTTGTGCTCCCAGCGCTGGCCCTGCGGCGCGACGCGCTCGAGCACGGAGTTCAGGTCCGTGTTGCAGCCGGGCTCGAACTCGATCGTGGTCATGCCACAGGTGGAGTGGGCCACGAAGACGGTGCACACACCGTCGCGGAGGCCCGAGTTGGCAATCGCCTTCTGCGCGTCGGCGCTGAGGTCGACCACCTCACCACCGCCGGTGGTCTCGATTCGAAGCTCTTCGTACTTCGCCTGCATACCGCCCTCGCGCCCGCGCCTCCGGTCAGTCTACGGACATCGAGCTGTCGCCGATGGGGTCAGACCGGCATGACGACCCAGGGTGAAGCCGCGGTCGACACCGAGGAGGCGCTGCCCGTCTCCGACACGCTGCTCGTACCGTTGCTCGACACGGCCGCCGCCGAGCTCGCCGGCGGCGAACCCGCCGATCTGCCCTCGGTGCTTCGGCCCCTCGCCGGCTTCGACCGTCGAGGCCTGAGCAGCGGCCCGGCCCGCCAGCAGCTGCGGCGGGCGCTCGAAGCGGACGCGGCGTTCCGTGAGCGGGTCACCAAACGGTTCCTTGAACGCCCCGAGGTCTCGGCCGCGCTCGAGTCGTGGAGCGCGGCCGACGCCCTGGTCCGAGTCGACGAGGCGGCGGAGCGCGCCGACCTACCGCTGCTCGCCTCGGTGCTCTACGCCGCGCAGCCGAATGGCTGGGCCTTCGGCCTCGGCATCGTCTGCGCGACGACCGACCGGCACCGCTCCGAGAAGGAACGCGACGACGACGCCAATGCGCGCGACCTCCAGCTTCGCTCCGCCGACGAAGCCCGGCGCCGGGCCGAGGACGCCCGTGACGCAGCGAAAGCCGAGACCGACCGGCTCGACGAGCAGCTCCGTGCCGAACGGCGTGCCCGGCGCGAGCGCGAGACCAGGGCCGAGCGTGAGGTGGAAGACGTGCACAAGCGCAGGCGTGAGGCGGAAGCCGCGTTGCTGCGTGAGCGCTCCAGCACGGAGGAGGCCGATGCCCGGCTGGCGCGTGAGGCCGAGCGGGCCCGGGAGGCCGAGCTGCGCCTGCGCGAGCTGCGGCGCGAGGTCGCCGACAAGGAGCGCGAACGCGAGCAGGTCGAGTCGGCGATCCCGCGCGCCGAGGCGCAGGCGCTCGCGGCGATGACCGACGACGCGCGCCGTCTCGTCTCACAGCTCGAGGCGCTCACGCGCCGGGTCCGTGAGCCCACGACGCGCGGCGACACCGCCCCGCCCCCACGCGCCACACCGACTGCCACGCGCCGGGTGAAGCCGACGTGCCCGCCGGGGATGCGCGCCGACACGGGCGACGCGCTCGACGCGATGCTGCGCACGCGCGGCGTGCTCCTGGTGGTCGACGGCTACAACGTGTCGATGGCCGGCTGGGGCGATGCCGAGCCCGCCGACCAACGCGAGCGGCTCGTCGCCGCCCTCGCGCGGCTCCACCTCCGACTGCGCTGCGACGTCGTGGTGGTCTTCGACGGCGCGGACGTCCACGGGGTGCTCCCCACCCGCCGGCCTGGGGTGCGGGTGGTGTTCTCGACCGCCGGCGAAGAGGCCGATCCGGTCGTCGTCCGCGAGGCCGGCCGCCCGGGGGAGCGGACGCCGGTGATCGTCGCGTCGTCCGACCGATGGGTGCACGACCACGCCGAGGCCGAGGGCGCCACCGTCGTGCCCGCCGCTGCGCTGCTCGAGGTGCTGCGTCGGTAGGTCCGGCAGGGCGTGCCGTAGCCGTCACACCCCCGTGCGATCGTGCGGGCATGAGGATCGACTGCGACGAGTGCGTGATGCAGCACACGACCACGTGCGACGACTGCGTCGTCACCTTCATCGTCGAGCGGCCGCAGGACCAGGCGGTTGTGCTCGACCTCGAGGAGGAGCGAGCGGTGCGACGGCTGACGGAAGCGGGCCTCGTCCCCGGCCTGCGTCACACGGCGCGCGGCGGCTAGTCGTCGACCTCCGAGCGCAGCGCACCGACCGTCACCCTGTCCTTGGCGCGATGCGCGAACGGGTCGTAACGGAAGATGCGCATCGCGTTCTCGTACGTCAGCTTCGCGGCCTCGTCCTCGGGGATGCCTTCGAGCTGCTTGGCCATCGCCTCGGGTGAGTGCGGCCACGTCGAGTCGGAGTGCGGGTAATCGCACTCCCAGGTGATGTTGTCGATCCCGATGCGATGGCGATCTTCCACTCCGGCGCGGTCGGAGATGAAGCAGAACGTGAAGTGGTCGAGCGCGACCTGGCTCGGCAGCCGGTCACCGAAGTCCTGGTGCGTCCAGAACCGGTGCTGCTGGTACGTGTAGTCGATCCGCTCGAGCCAGTACGGGATCCAGCCCGTGCCGCCCTCGGACAGCGCGAACTGCAGGTTCGGGAACTCGCGCAGCACCCGCGACCACAACAGGTCGGTCGCCGCCTGCATCGTGTTGAGCGGTGTGAGCGTGATCATGATGTCGATCGGCGCGCCCGGTGCGATCTCCAGCGTCGTCGACGACGATCCGATGTGCAGGCAGATGATCGTGCCCTCGTCCTCGCACGCGGCGAAGAACGGGTCCCAATGCCCGCCGAAGATGTGCGGCCACCCGAGCTTGTACGGGTTCTCCGAGAACGTGACCGCGTGGCAGCCCTTCTTGGCGACGCGCCGCACCTCGTCGGCCATGAGCTCCGGGTCCCAGATCGGCGGGATCGACAACGGGATGAAACGGCCGGGGTAGGTGCCGCACCACTCGTCGATGTGCCAGTCGTTGTAGGCGCGCAGCAGGTTGAGGCCCATCTCGAGGTCCTTCGAACGCGAGAAGAGCTGGCCGCAGAACTGCACGAAGGACGGGAAGCACATCGAGCCGAGGACGCCGTTGCGGTTCATGTCCTTGACCCGCTCGTGGATGTCGTAGCACCCGTCGCGGATCATCTCGTAGCTCGTGGGCTCGATGTTGTACTCCTCGGGTGGGCGGCCGGCGACCGCGTTGAGCCCGATGTTGGGGATCTCGTTGCCCTCGTACACCCAGACGTCGGTGCCGTCGTCCTTGTGCACGCTCTTCGGCGCGTACTGCTTCCACTTGGCGGGAAGGTGGTTGTCGAAGAGGGTGGGAGGCTCGACGACGTGGTCGTCGACGCTCACCAAGACCAGATCCTCGGGCTGCGGCATGGCGGACCCCCGTTGCTGACGTCGGTGTCAGCGTACCGGGGCGGAGGTAGGGTCGCAGCGCTGTCGATCAGGGGGAGCGATGAACGACGCCGACGTCCTCAACCTCGCGTTGCTGATCGCGCGGGCGTGGATCGGGGGAATGATCTTCGCCCATGGGTACCGGCACCTGAAGTCCGTTCGTAGCGGACCCGGGATGGCGAACTGGTTCGAGAGCCTGGGCCTGCGCAACGGGCCGCTCCAGGCGTGGAACGTGACGATCACGGAGCTCGTCTTCGGCCCGCTGCTCGTTGTCGGGTTCCTCACGCCACTCATGTACGCCGGCGTCGCGTCGATCGTGCTCGTGGCGCTGGTGACGAACCACTGGAAGAACGGCTTCTTCATCAACAACCCGGGTGAGGGATGGGAGTACGTCGGGTCGATCGCCGTGTTGTCGATCGCGCTCGGGGCGCTGGGCCCGGGGGAGTGGTCGCTCGACGACGCGTTCGGGATCCACTTCCCGTTCGACCCGGGCAAGGCGTTGGTCATCACCGCCGCGGTCGCGATCGGCGGCACGGTCGCGTTCCTCGCGGCGTTCTGGCGGCCGCCGCAGAAGGCCGAGCGGCAGACGACATGACTTCACCCGGCGGCGCCGTTGCCGCCGCCGAGCGCGGGGTGCGCGCGAGGCACGTCGCGCTCGCCGTCTACGGCGCGCTCGTCGCCACCACCCTGCTGGTAGCCGCCGACGACGGGCTCGACGCGGGCGAGCTGTTCGAGGCACTCGTCACGACCGGCGTCGTGCTCTGGCTGGCACACGCGTTCGCGGCCGCGGTCGGACGTGCCGTTGCCGACGGTCGCCACCTGGAACTACCCGCGGTCCTCGACTGCATGCGCGACGAGCTCGGACTCCTGGTCGGCTTTCTCGTCCCGCTGCCGGCGATCGCGCTCGGCATCTTCGACCTGCTCGGCGACGCTCGTGCCGCTGACGTCGCGATCGGTGTCCTCCTCGGGCTCCTGCTCGTCGTCGGGACGGTGCTCGGCCGTCTGGCCGGGATGGGTTTCCTCTCGGCGGTGCTCATGGGGCTCGCCTATCCCGCGCTCGGCGCCGCGGTGATCCTGCTCGAGGTCGCGGTCAAGCACTGACGGGGCGCGCAGTCTCAGGCGGCTGCCTTCACCCGTTCGAGCTCTGCGACGAGCAGAGGGACGACCTCGTGCCAGTCGGCGACGATGCCGACGTCGGCCGCGTCGAACACCAGGGCGTCGGGCTGTGTGTTGATCGCGAGAATCGTCCCCGCGGCTCGCGTGCCGACCATGTGGTTGTACTTGCCACCGACGCCGATCGCCACGTACAGGCGCGGCGCGACCGTCCGACCGGTGAGGCCGATCTGGCGCGCGCGGGGGAGCCAACCCCTGTCGGTCACCTTGCGGGTCGTGCCGAGCTCGGCGTCGAGCGCCGCGAGCAGCGGATCGAGCGTCGGGTACTCGTCGGGCCCCACGCCCATGCCGACGCCGACGATGACGTGCGCCTCGGCGAGGGCATCGAGGTCGTCGTCGCGGGTGCGTGATACCACGCGGATCCGGCTGCGTGGTTCGACGCGGATGTGCTCGACCGCGGGTGTGCCCACGGCGCGCGGCGCGAGCGTGGGGAGGACGCCGGCGCGCACGGTCGCCATCTGCACGGGCGACGAAGCGGTGATCGCGGCGACGAGCTGACCGCCGAACGCCGGCTTCCACGCGACGAGGCGGCCGCCGTCATCTACTTCGAGCGCGACGGCATCGCCGGTGAGGCCGGCACCGAGGCGTGCTGCGGCGCGCGCGGCGACCTCGCGTCCCCAGGCGGTGCTCGGCGCGAACACGGCCCACGGAACGGCGTCACGGGCCCACTGCGACACCGCGTTCGCGACGTCCTCTTCCACTTCCGCGCCGTCGATCACAATCGCCGCATCGGCGCCCCAACTGCCCAGCGCCGCGATGCCGCCTTCGTCGGTCGTCAACGCAACGACCGCGCCACCGATGTCCGCGGCGAGACGCGCCCCGGTGCCGAGCAGCTCACGCGTCTCGTGCTCGCGGTGGGGCTCCACGACGACCGCGACCGCGGGACCGGCGCCGCCGGTCGTCGGGACGGGTTCGAGGGCGGGCTCGTCGGCTGACGCGTCGAGCGCACCCCGGTCCGTCAGGAGGCGCACGGCGTCGCGCACCTGCTCGTCGACCGGACCGGAGAGCACGGCGCGCGCCCGAGTGACCTCTTGCACGCGCACGCGACCGACCGAGGTCGGGCTTCCGTCCTCGCCCCACGGGCCGTTTCCGAGGTCGCTCGCGGTGAGCCTGTGGACCCGCGCGGCGGGCACCGCAGCGCGACCCGGCGGGTCGACCTTGCACGGTTCGATCAGCCGCTCGGCCGTCGACACGACCGCGGGCAGCGGGACCTCGGCCTGGACCCAACCGTCGTCGTGCTCGCAGCGCAGGTGCAGCATGTGCTTCTGGAGGCTGAGGTAGCGCGCACCGGTCGCGAACGGGAGGTCGAGCAGCTCCGCGAGCTCCGGGCCGACCTGCCCGGTGTCGGCGTCGACCGAGTTGCGCCCGACGAGCACGAGGTCGAACGGCCCTTCGTGCTCCAGTGCGGCAGCGAGCGCGCGTGCCGTCGCGAGCGTGTCCGAGCCGGCGAACGCCGGGTCGGTGATCAGCACGCCGTCGGCGATCACGTTGCTCTCCATCGCCCAGGCGATCGCTTCGCGCAGCGTGTCATCGGCCGATGGAGGCCCGAGTGTGAACACGGTGACGAGCCCGTCACCGACCGCGGCGGCGAGCTCGACGGCTTGCGACACCGCGCGACGGCAGTACGGGTTCATCTCGAGATCGAGCCCTTCGCGCTTGAGCCGCCCGTCCGGACCGAGCTCCATCTCCTCGAACGCGGGGATCTGCTTGACGAGCGCGGCGATGCGCATCGAGCGAGAGCGTACCGGAGGCAGTTCGCGCCTCTCTGGCTACGATGTCGCTACCCCGCGCCGCAGTGAGAGAGCGAGACGTATGGAACCCCGCGAGGCCGTGATCGTCGACACGCTGCGTACCGCGATCGGCAAGCGCAAAGGCGTGCTCGCGGGCTGGCACCCGGCCGATCTGCTCGGGTTCGCGTTGCGCTCGCTCGTGGAGCGCAACGATGTCGATCCCGGCGTGGTCGACGACGTCGTCGGCGGATGCGTCACGCAGGCGGGCGAGCAGGGCTGCAACGTCACGCGGAACGCGTGGGTCGCGGCCGGGCTGCCTTGGCACGTGCCGGCGACGAGCGTCGACCGTCAGTGCGGCTCGTCGCAACAGGCGATGCACTTCGTCGCACAGGGCGTGATGGCGGGTGCGTACGTCCTCGCAATCGCGTGTGGTGTCGAGTCGATGACCCGCTCGCCGATGTCGAGCAACGCGCGTGGCGGCGTCGGACCGTTCTCGCCCGCGTTCCTCGAAGCCTGCAACGGCGTGCTCGGCATCCAGTTCTGGGTCGCGCAGGTGCTCGCCGACAAGTACGGCGTGACGCGTGAGGAGATGGACGATTTCGCGATGCAGAGTCAGCAGCGGGCGGCGACGAACACCGACAACGGCCACTTCGCGAAGGAGATCCTCCCGGTCCCGATCCGCGACGACGACGGCCAGCCAACCGGGGCGGTGCTCGACGCCGACGAAGGCATCCGCCGCGATACATCGCTCGAGAAGCTCTCGGCGCTCCCACCGGCGTGGGAGTCCGACGACCAGCCCGCGCCCGACATCACCGCGGGCAACGCGTCGCAGATGAGCGACGGCGCGTCGGCGATGTTGATCGCCGAGCGGAAGACCGCCGAGCGGCTTGGGTTGCCGATCAGGGCGCGCTTCGCCCATTTCGCGGTGCTCGCCGACGACCCGGTCCTCGTGCTGTCCGCGCCGAACCCGGTGACGCGGAAGCTGCTCGACCGCTCGGGTATGAACATCGGCGACTTCGACGCGATGGAGTGCAACGAGGCGTTCGCTGCGATCGCGTTGATGTGGGCAAAGGAGTTCCACCCCGATCCCGAGCGCTACAACCCGCGTGGCGGCGCGATCGCGATCGGGCACCCACTCGGCGCGAGTGGCGTGCGCATCATGACGACACTGCTCAATCACCTCGAGGCTACGGGCGGCCGGTACGGGTTCCAGACGATGTGCGAGGGCGGCGGCCAGGCGAACGCCACCGTCATCGAGCGCCTGGGGTGATCCAGCTCCACTCGGGGTCGGCGCGCGTCGTCGTCGATCCCGCCGGTGGCGGCCGCCTCGAACGGTTGGTCGTCGACGGGCTCGCGCTGCTCGTGCCCCCCGAGGTGCACGAGCGCAACTGCGGCGCGTTCCCGATGGCGCCATGGGCCGGGCGCGTGCGCCACGGCCGGTTCACCTTCGACGGCGTCGAGCACCAGCTGCCGTTGAACAAGCCGCCGCATGCGATCCACGGCACGGTACGCGACATGCGGTGGGACGTCGACGAGGAGTCGGCTGACTCCGCGACGATCTCGGTCGCGCTCGCCGAGCCCTGGCCGTTTTCCGGACGAGTGGTGCAGCGCTTCGGGTTGTCGGCGGACTCGCTCGCGCTGACGATGGAAGTGCACGCGACGCGTGCGCCGATGCCGGCGTCGTGCGGCTGGCACCCGTGGTGGAGCCGAGAGCTAGTACGCGGCGAGCCGCTCGAGATCGAGCTGCACGCGCGCGAGATGTACAAGCAGGACGACGAGGGCATCCCGACCGGGGAGGTGGTACCGATCACCGCGCCGCCGTGGGACGACTGCTTCACGCAGCTCGGCGAGCCTGCGGCCGTGCTGCACTGGCCCGACGCCGCGACGCTGACGATCGAGACGGACTGCCCGTGCGTCGTCGTGTTCACCGAGCCCGAGCACGCGGAATGCGTCGAGCCTCAGTCAGGTCCGCCCGACGAGATCAACCTCTCACCGCGTGTCGTCACGCCCGACGCTCCGCTCATCGTCCACACGACCTGGCGGTGGACGGTCGGATAGATCTCGAGCGACAGCGCGTTCGGGTGCGGCAGCGTGTCAACATGTTTCCCGGAGACGTGGAGGTGCGGAAGGACGCCGCGATGAGCGGTGCTGACCCGGTCACACAATTCATTGCGCACAACTCATTGGGAGCAACCCGCGCCCCCGTGCTCTCGTCGACGGATTCGATGACCAGTTTGTTCAGAGCATTCGTGCGTCCTGCGGGACAGTCCGCTGCGTTCGAGAGGCATGCCGATTCGCACTGAACCGGAACGCCAAGAAACCCGCCCGGAAGGGCGGGTAGCGTTGTGAGCAGTCGAAGCGGGTCTTATGACCGCACAAGGTCCTGATCCGGTCCTCAGCTTCCGTCAGGAACTCTCAGAGGCGCTGATGGACGTTCGTGACCACGCCGAGGACCGCGAGCGCATCAAACTCGCGCTTGGCAAACTCCGTCTTCTGAAACAACGTGTCAACGCGTACAAGACGCAGGTGGCCGCAGATTTCCAGCAGCGCAGTCAGCAAATGACGCAGGCTCATGGCACTCGTTCGGCAGTTCTCGGTCAACGGCGCAAGGGATTCTTTGGAACGCTCGACACCGTTGCTCGCGTCCAGCAGCAATCCGAGCGCGCCAACCTGCAAGGGCAGAAGGCTGCATTCAACCAGCAGATAGCGAACTTGAAATGGCGATTGACGAAGCCGTCGTTGCGCTCAAAGAACAGGACTTGGCGCTTCGCGGTTGAGTGTCAAGGGCCTTCAGAATCTCGCAGCGCGTCGAGGTACTGCGCCCAGAGCGATGCCTTGCCAGGTTCGGCGTCGATGGCTGCGGCGAGATTCAACGCGGCGCGATGAGCGCACGGTCGCAGCCGACCCAGATCACAGAGGTTCGCGAGTGTGGCGCGAAGTGCTTGCTCGTTCGTGAGGTCGAGTTCATCAGTCGAAGACGTTGGAGCTCCTAGGCGAAACCTCGGAATCATCAAGAGAACGGCCGCGATTCACGCGAGCCCGATTGCAATAGCCGCACGATGCCCGGAGGTTGGACCGACCGAATGGCGCGCGCCACCAGCGAGCCACGGGACGATGTGATCCACATCGCTCGCTGGACCGGCGCGGCCCTCAAGGCGCACCTGACACTCGTGCCCGTCCCGAGCGAGCACCAGAGACGTAACGGCTTCCAGACTTTCGAGCCGTACGGCGACTTCATCAGTGCGCGCCAAACTGGTGGTCATGGTCAAGGACATTCGGCTGCTTTGGGGTTCGCGCATCCATGACGAACCGATCTCAGGTCTTGTTGAGGTCGACGGTGACCAGATGTGGTTCGACACATCGTTTGACGAAGAGGCTGACGAGTACGTCTGGCCGCGAGAGTGCCTCCTGTACCCGCTCACCGATGACGAGCTGACGGTGCTTTGGCGACGGCATCACTTGCACGAGGTCCTCGTCAGCACCCACTCGTGCTTTCACCTACCGGACTCGGAACGCCACGTCTCTGAACATTGGGACGACATCTTCGAGAGCGGTGCCTGGGAAGAACTCCCGGAGACTCCCGACTACACAAAGCGCTCGAGTGTCGGAACCTTCATGCTCCGCGACGTGTACGCGCCGCCCACCGAAGGCGGCGGTCTAGGCCACGCTCTCTAATTGTCTGGACCGAGAGAAGATCGTCGCAGCGGGGAGTCACCAGCTCCTCAGGTGACATTCCCGCATGTCGGGGCGTCGTGGCGGGTTGCTACTCACTTCGGGCGAAGAGGGCGGGCCTGTCGATCGCAGCGTTGCGTAGGAATACGCTCGCCACCGAAAGGAGAGCGCGTTGACCCGAGACAGCGATCACGAGACTGGCGTCGCCGAGCCCACGGGCGTGGACGTTCGCTTGGCCCGGAATGGCGGTGTGTCCTACCTGCACATTCCCGCGGCCGATGTCCGTCGGTCAGCTGCCTTCTACGAGAAGGTCTTCGGCTGGACGATACATGGACGCGACACGGATCGCCCTAGTTTCGATGACGGAACCGGGCACGTGAGCGGCGCGTGGATGACCGATCAAGCCATCTCCCGCGAGCCCGGTCTCTTGCCGTACATCTATGTCGACCGTCTCGATGAGACTATCGAGCGGGTCAAGGCGCACGGAGGCGAGATCGTGAAGAGTCCCTTCTCCGAAGGAACGTTACGGATTGCGATCTTTCGGGATCCCGCGGGCAACGCGATCGGCCTCTGGCAGGAAACCTCCCGCTGAAACGATCCGTCGGGGACGAGAGCGGCGGTCCTGTACAGCCCTGCGCCGCGATTCTCGGAGCAAGTCGACGAGAAGTCGGACCTTCGGGTCATCGAACGCCAGGTCGACGACGATCAGTGCTTCGGCGATCTCGTCCGGTTCGAGCAGGCGGAGGTCCACAGTCTCCGTCTCACAGGGCCGCGACGGCCGCGAGGGAAGCCTCGATCGTCTCCCGGACGCCTTCCGGAGTCAGGCGCGCGAACGGAACCAGCCGGTGCACACCGAGCTCGGCGAACGCGGTCGCGGTCTCGGGAGTCAACCGACCCCGCGGTGTCACCGTCATCTCGAGCTCACCGAGATCAACCGGGCGCTCGACCCGGGCCGCGGCGTCGCGCACGCCGGCGAGACAGGCAGACGCGGTGTCCGGCGTCAGCGCGAAGCCGTACCAGCCGTACCCGCGCGCGACGGCCCGGCGGTATGCCGGGGCACTGTGCCCACCGATGACGAGCGGTATTCGCGGCTGCACCGGTCGTGGGTAGGCGTCGATCCCGGAGAAGTCGACGAACCGACCGTGGTACTCGGGATGTTCGTCGTACCAGAGGTGCTCCAACGCGTCGAGGTACTCGTCGGTCACCGCGCCCCGCTCGCGGAAGTTGGCGCCGACCGCCCGAAACTCCGGCTCGAGATAGCCGGCGCCCACGCCGAGCATCACGCGTCCTCCGGATAGGACGTCGAGGGTGGCGACCTCCTTGGCCAGCACGGCCGGGTTGCGCTGCGGGAGGATGACGATCCCCGTCGCGAGCCGCACGACCGTCGTGTGCGCCGCGGCCCACGTGAGCGCGAGCAGCGAGTCGAGCGCCGGATCCCGCGGGGCCATCGGCGACGGCGGTACCTGCGGGTCAGGCAGGACGACGTGCTCGCCGGCCCACACCGACTCGAAGCCAGCGCCCTCCGCGGCCCGCACCGCCTCGACCAGACCGTCGGGCTCGCTCATCGAGCCCATGTTCACGCTGAACAGCCCGAGCTTCATGCGACGATGAGCACGCGCTTCCGGTCGGCTCAGGCGTTCGCGAACACCGGTCGGACCTCGAAGCGGGTGACCGTGACCGGCGCGCCCTCGGGCGGACCCGGCCGGTTGTCGGCCGCGTTCTGGGCGGTCTCCTCGCTCTCGAAGACCACGATGGACGCGCCCGACGCTCCGTCCTCCGAGCCGAGCCAGTACCCGCCCACGAAGCCAGGGAGCGCCTTCATGGTCGGAACAACCATCTCCTCCAGCAGCTTCCGGGCCTCGTCACCGCGGGCTGCGTCGACCTTCACCTCGACCAGGATTGCGTGCACGTCGCGCCTCCTTGCTCTCGATCGGTGCATCATCACACCGGGACCCGGTGGCATCCACTTGCCCCATCCTCCGTCGTTCGAAGACGGCTACGCGCTCAGTGGGCGAGCTGGGCGAGCGCTGCCAGCTGCTCGCAGTAGTGATCGGGGGAGTGATGGACGAAGCGCGCCGCGAGTCCGGTAGCGCCGGCGGCGCGCTGACGATCGAGGAGGTGGTGCACGGCGTCGGGATCGCCGATCGGGTCGAGTGGGCGGCCCGACTGGAGGACCACGTCGAGCGGCTTCTCGCGTTGCTGCCACGCGTCGGTCTGCTTCGCGTGCTCGAGCAGTCGCGCGACGTCGTCGACCGACAGCGCGAACGGCGACCACCCGTCGGCGAGCTCGACGGCGCGCCGGAGCGACCGGGCACTCTGGCCACCGATCCAGATCGGCACGTCGGTCTGCACACCCGCAGGGTCGACGATGAAGTCGTGGAACTCGTAGTGCGATCCGGCGTACTCGGGCTGGAGCCGTCCGAACGACGCCCGCAGCGCACGGGTCGCGTCGTCGCCGCGCTCGCCGCGGTCGTCGAACGACGCGCAGAGCAGGTCGAACTCCTCCTCGAGCGAGCCGACTCCCACGCCGAGGACGAGTCGCCCGCCCGAGATCCGGTCGAGTGTCCCGTAGCGCTTCGCGATCGCGAGTGGATGGTGGTAGCCGAGCACCAGCACGAAGGTCGCCAAGTGGATTGTCGTAGTACGGGCGGCGAGGTACCCGAACGTCGGCAATGGGTCCCAGTAGGTCGCCCCCCGCACCTCCGCGATGTCCCGCGGAACCGCTACGTGCTCGCTGCACGTCACGAACTCGTAGCCCAGACGCTCGGCCTCGACGACGAGCCGCTCGACTTCGTCGATCCCGGCGTCGGCCTCCCAGTGCGCATGCGCGTTCGGGAGGCGCGTGAGCACCGGGGTCACGATGCCGAGCTTCACGAGAGGCGTATCTGAAGCCGGATTACGACGTCCGAGCATGTGACATCGAGGCGTCGTATACGAGGCGCGGATGTCACATGCTCGAGGGGAGGGGTGAGATACGCATCAAGTCACTTGCGCGGCAGCAGGGCGCGGTCGGCGATGATGTTCTTCTGCACCTCGGTCGCGCCCGCGCCGATCGACGTGTAGCGCTGGAAGCTGTAGAGGCGCGTCCAGCTCCCGTTGTCGACCGCGTCGGGGCCGCCGCGCGCGAGCAGACCGTTCGTGCCGAGCAGGTCGACCGCGAGCTCGGCGAGTGTCTGCGCCAGGTGGCTCCACTGGAGCTTCGCCAGCGGGACCTCGGGCCAGTTCTTCTGTCCCTTGATGATCTTCGTGAGCGCCCGGTAGTTGAGGAGCTTGGTGAACTCGATGTCGGTGTAGGCGCGCGCGATCCGCTCGCGGATCTCCGGGTCTTCCAGCGCCTCCGGGTTGACCGCGCGAGCAGCCGAGATCATCGCCCGCAGGTCGGCGGCCATCGTGATCGCCAGACCCGCGGTCCCGACGCGCTCACGACCGAGCGTGCCCATCGCGACCTGCCAGCCCTGGCCCTCGTCGCCGAGGCGGCAGTCGGCGGGGATGCGCACGTCGGTGAACCACACCTCGTTGAACATCTCGTCGCCGACGATGTCCTTGATCGGGCGGCACTCGATGCCCGGCGTCTCCATGTCGACGATGAACGCGGTGATGCCCTCGTGCTTGGCCCCGCGCTCGATCGCACCGGGGTCGGTCCGGAAGAGGAAGAGACCCCACTTGGCGAGGTGCGCGGTCGAGATCCATATCTTCTGCCCGTTGACGAGGTACTCGTCGCCGTCACGAACCGCAGTGGTACGCAGGTTCGCGAGGTCGGACCCAGCCTGCGGCTCGCTGAACCCCTGGCACCAGTGCTCGTCGGCCGAGAGGATGCCGGGCAGCCAACGTTGCTGCTGCTCCTCGGTGCCCCAGGCGATGATCATCGGGCCGATCTGCCAGATGCCGTTCGCGTTGTAGATGCCGGGCGCGCGCACCCGCGCCATCTCCTCGGAGTAGATGACGTTCTGGACCGGGGTGGCCTCACGGCCGCCCCACTCCTTCGGCCAGTTGATCGCGGCCCAGCGACCCTCGTTGAAGCGGCGCTGCCAGTCCTTGCGGCGCTCCTGGGCACGCGAGATACCCGCGTTGCGGCCGCCGGACTGATCGTCGTCACCGCCCCAGTCGGCGAGGAACTTCGGCAGGTGCTCGTCGAGCCAGCCGCGCAGCTCGTCGCGGAACGCGAGGTCTTCGGTGGTGTGCGAGAAGTCCACGGCGTCGGCCTACGCCTTCGCCCACGCCCGGGCTGCGGCGTCGAGCTCGGACACCGCCGCGTGAAGTCGCCGCCGCGCTATTTGCGCGTTGGTGAGCTTCCTGCTGAACGCGATCGCGCGACGGAAGTCGTCGGTGGCGTCGATCGCCGTCACGGTTGCCCGGACAGCACGGAGTGCCGCGACGCGACTTGTGCCGTGGGCATCGCGCGCGATCGTGCGGAAGACGTCGCGCTGGAGGCCCATGTCATTGAGCAAACCGTTGATGGCGTGGTTGAACTCATCGAGCTGGAGCTGGCGCTGGACCTTCCCCGCGGCGACGGGCACGTTGTGGACGTCGGCGACGACACGATCGTGCGTGGTAGCGAAGTCGCCCGCAGCCGCAGCGTCGTTGCCTCCGCGGAGGAACAGGAACGCGATGGTGGCGACAGTCGCGATCGCGAGGGCACCGATCAGGATCGGGCGGAGACCGAGGCCGTGCCGGTGGCGGTCGCGCGCGGCCAGGTAGCGAGCCTGAATCTGGCTCCGTGTTGCCGATCGTGCCGCGATGGCCCCCCGCTGGCTCGGTGGAGACGCGATCCCCACGGCGCCCAGGTTACGGGTCACGTGTGTCATCGTGTCGCTCCGCCGCCGTGAATGGTCGCGCCGCACATCGAAGCGCACCCGCCCGGACCGCGGCAGGATAGCGGGCGCGGGTTCCTGACACTAGCGTCAGGGATACGGCCGTTCGCGGACGCGCCGACAAGCAGCGTGCCGCAGCGAGCGGAGCGAGCGGAGGCACAGCCGAGCGAGTGGCCGCGGCGAACGGAGCGACCGAAGGGAGCGGAGCGAGCTCGCCAGCGAGCGAGCGCCCAGCCGAGCGAGTGGCCGCGGCGTAGGTACCCTGCGCCGCAAGGAGCGAGGCCATAGAGGTGGACTTCACCTTCTCCGACGACCAAGAGGCGCTGCGCGACGCCGTGCGCGGGTTCCTGGCCAACGAGACGCCGTCGGGCTATGTGCGGGCGATGGCCGAGGACGAACGCGGGTTCACCGACGAGCTCTGGGGCCGTATCGCCGACATGGGCTGGCCGGGCCTGCTCGTCCCCGAGGCGCACGGGGGGCTGGGCCTGGGCCTGGTCGACATGGTCGTGGTCATGGAGGAGATGGGTCGCCTGCCGTTCCCCGGGCCGTTCTTCTCGTCGGCGGTGCTCGCGACGCTCGCGGCGCGCCGGCTCGGCGCCGACGACCTGCTCGGGCCGCTCGCGTCGGGCAACCTGCGCGGCACGGTCGCGCTCGAGGAGCAGGGCCACGGTTCGCCGGTCGACCGTGTGCGCGCCCGCGCCCGCCGCAAGGGCGCGACGTGGATCGTCACCGGCCACAAGCCGCTCGTGCTCGACGGGCACACCGCCGACTGGGTCATCGTCGTCGCGCGCAACGAGGAGGGTCTCGGCTCGTACCTGTTGCAGGCGCCGGCGTGCGAGGCGGTGCCGACGCTCGACCCGACGCGCAAGGCCGCGCGCCTCGTGCTCGAGGACCAGCCGGCCGAGCCGATCGGCCCGATTGCCGATCACACCGGGATCTGGCGGCGGATCGTCGACGACGCGGCGGTGATGCTCGCGGCCGAGCTCGTCGGCGCGTCCGAGGCCGCGCTCGACCTCGCGGTCGAGTACGCCAAGGTGCGGGTGCAGTTCGACCGGCCGATTGCGTCGTTCCAGGCGATCCGGCACAAGGCCGTCGACATGCTGCACCGGCTCGAGCTCGCACGTGTGGGTACGCATTACGCGGCGTGGACAAGCGATGTGGAGCACGACGCCCGCGAGCATGCCGCCGCGATGGCGAAGGGCTTCGCCGGCGAAGCGGCCGTCTTCGTGTCGGGCGAGGACATCCAGGTCCACGGCGGCGTCGGCTTCACGTGGGACTGCGACGCGCACTTCTTCTACAAGCGCGCCAAGCAGAACGACGCGATGCTCGGCTACCAGGGGTGGCAGCGGCAGCGTCTCGCCGACCTCGTGCTCGAGCCCGCCTGAGCCGGCCCGACCCGGCCCGACCCGGTCCCACCGCGCTGCCACCCGCTTTTTCGGCACGTTGAACTACCTCTACGGTTGCTCAGCGTGCCGAGAAAGGTGGGGGAAAAGGTTGGGGCGGTAGCGTCGCCGGGGTGATCGACAAGCGAACGACGGTCGCGGACGCGGTCGCGGAGCACGTGCGCGCCGGCGACGCGCTGCACCTCATGGTCGGTCACACGCGTTGGTCGGCTGCGGCGCGCGAAGTCGTGCGACAGTGGTGGGGGCGCGAGCCGCGCTTCGTGCTGCTGATGCTGAGCCTGTCGAGCCTCGGCGCGCTGTTCTTCCGCGGGGGGCTCGTCAGCAAGGTCGTGACCGGCTACTCGGGCGACACCTTCCCCAACTTCACACCGAATCCGATCTTCGCCGATGCGTACCGCAGCGGAACGGTCGAGGTCGAGCATTGGTCGTTCCTCGCCTTCGCGCAACGGCTCGAGGCGGCAGCACGCGGCCTCCCGGCCATGACGACGCGCTCGATCGCCGGCTCGTCGATGGAGGCCAACGACACCTACGAGCGGGTCGACACGCCGTTCGGCGAGGTCGGATTGCTCGCGCCGCTGGTGCCCGACGTCGCGTTGCTGCACGCCCCCGTCGCCGACCAGGCCGGCAACGTCGCGCTGCACCCGCCGCTGCTCGAGAACGTATGGGGCGCGCTCGCGTCACGGCGCGGGGCGATCGTCACCGTCGAGCGCGTCGTCGACGACCTGCGCCGCTGGTCCCACCTCGTACGCATCCCCGCGCACCGAGTCCTCGCGGTGTGCGAGGCGCCGCTCGGCGCGCACCCGGGCGGGCTCTTCACCGGGGAGCTGCCTGTCGACGGGTACGGCGAGGACTACGAATTCTGGGTCGACGCCCGCGCCGCGACGCGCAGCGACGACTACGACGACTGGATCCATCGTTGGGTGCTCGACATCGACTCGCAGGACGAGTACGTGAGGCGGCTCGGCCCCGAGCGCGTGGCCGCGCTGCGCGTGAAGGCCGAACCGGACTCATGGCGCGCCGACCAGACCGAGTACCCGCCCGACCTCGACGCGCCGCCGAACCGCTGGGAGCTCGCAGCCGTTTGGGGCGCGCGGTACCTCGCCGACCGCGTCATCGCGCTCGATGCCGACGCGGTGCTCGCGGGGGCGGGCGTCGCGAACCTCGCCGCGTGGCTCGCCGTGTCACAGGCGCGAGCGCGCGGAAGTGACGTGCAGCTGACCGCGGAGATCGGCCTCTGGGGATACGACCCGACACCGGCCGACCCGTTCGTGCTCAACCACCGCAACTTCCCGCGCTCGACGATGCTCGCCGACGCCGCGCTCGTCCTCGGCACCCTCGTCGGTGGGGCGGGCACCACGACGCTCGCCTGCCTCGGCGGCGCGCAGGTCGACCGTAACGGCAACGTGAACTCCACCCACCTTCCGGACGGGCCGTTCCTCGTGGGCTCGGGCGGCGGGAACGACGTCGCGTCGGTCTGCGCGGAAGCGATCGTGGTTGCGACCCTCACGCCGCAGCGCACACCGGAGGAATGCGGCTACGTCACCTCACCGGGCCGGGCGGTGCGCGCGCTGGTGACCGACTTGGGGACGCTCGAGAAGGCGACGCCCGACGACGAGTTGGTCCTCACCGCGGTGCCCTCGGGACGCGGCTCAGTCGAGGATCGCGTCGGCGCGGCGCGCGACGCGTGCGGTTGGGATCTCGACGTCGCGGCGTCGCTCCGCGAGCTCGACGCGCCGACGGCCGACGAGCTCGCGTCGCTGCGCGGCTGGGACCCGCGCGGCTGGTTCCTGCGCGACCGGTAGCCCGTCAGTCGACCAGCGGAGCGATGGCGAGCACGATCGGGAAGGCGAAGCGCTTGGCGCCGGCCTCGGTGAAATGCACGGTGTCGGGTGCGCGCAGCGGGAGCGGCGCACCGTTCGGGCCGGGGGCCACGCCCTCGTAGTTGCCCTTGTCGTCGGCGAGTGCCTTGTGGCCGTCGATGATGCCTGCCTCGGAGTGGCGCGCCGCGAGTTGCCGGTACGCCTCGCCGATGCCTTTGGCGCGTTGGCCCAGTTGCGGCGCCACCTCCGGCGGCGGCAGCACCCAGAACACCTTGGCGCCATGCGACGACAGGATCGCGGTGGCCTGTTCGGCGGCTTGTTCCCATTGCTGGAAGAACTCGGGCGTGTCGCACTCGACCGGCTTGGCGGGATCGAGCCCGACCGGTGGCGTGCAGTTGCCGTTGAACGAGACGACGACGACCTTCGGATCGAAGTCGTCGACGATCCCCGGCAGCTTCGCGAGCCAGTCGTACTGGTTGCGGCTGAGCAGTCCGGTCCCGTTGACCGCCTCCGTCCGCATGTTCACGTCGGACCCGAGGGCCGACTCGACGATCGGCGCGGTCTGACGCATCAGCGAGTCGCCCACGAGGAGCACACGGGGGCGATCGTCACGAATCGCGAACCACCAGACGCCGAACCCGATGACCGCCAGCAGGATCAGGACCACCAGCACCGGCGGTCGGGATTGTCGCATGGGTCCATCGTTCCCGGTACGTACCGGTTTGAAGCGGCTCGCGCCCCGTCCTTGCGAGAGCCGCGGTCGGTACCCTTCCGCCGATGTTCATCCACCGTTGGCCGTCGCGGAGGCGAGCCGGACCCACCTCGGCATATCGTGCCGGCCGCGGGCTGGAGGTGCCGGTGACGGGTCGCGAGGTCACATGAGCCGCGAGGTCCGGTGAGTCGCGTCTCGCTCGAGGGCGTGACGAAGCGCTTCGGTGACACTGTCGCCGTCAGTGAGCTGACGCTCGAGGCACACGATCAGGAGTTCCTCGTGCTCCTCGGGCCGTCCGGGTGCGGGAAGTCGACGGCGCTGCGGATGATCGCCGGGCTCGAGGAGCCCTCGGAAGGCGTGATCCGCATCGGCGAGCGCGTCGTGAACGACATCGAGCCCAAGGACCGGGACATCGCAATGGTGTTCCAGAGCTACGCGCTCTATCCGCACATGACCGTGCGCCGGAACATCGAGTTCCCGCTGCGGTCGCGCGACCTGCCGAAGGAGGAGCGGGCAGCACTCGTGGAAGACGCGGCGCGGATCCTCGGGTTGGAGAACCTGCTCGACCGCAAGCCCGCGCAGCTGTCGGGCGGCCAGCGACAACGGGTCGCACTCGCACGAGCGATCGTTCGGCGTCCGGAGGCGTTCCTCATGGACGAGCCGCTCTCGAACCTCGACGCGAAGCTGCGCGTGCAGACCCGTGCCGAGCTCATCGAGCTCCAACGACGGTTCTCCGCGACGGTCGTGTACGTGACGCACGATCAGGTCGAGGCGATGACGATGGGGCATCGCATCGCGATCCTGAACGACGGTGTGCTCCAGCAGGTCGACGAGCCGCAAGCCGTCTACGCGAAGCCCGGCAACCTGTTCGTCGCGCAGTTCATCGGCAACCCGCCCATGAACACGATCGAGGGCAAGCCGGCGGTTGCCGGGGGCGCGACGGTGATCGAGGTCGTGGGCGTCCAGCTGCCGCTTCCGGCCGACACCGGGCGCGCGGTCGAGCAGGCCAAGGCCGACCGCGTAGTGCTCGGTGTGCGCCCCGAGCACCTGCGTCTCGACGGCTCCGGCCAGCTTCCGGCACGCGTCACCGTTGTCGAGTCGCTGGGCCATGAACGTCACGTCGTCTGCCGGCTCGACGACGGCACGATGGTCATCGTCCGCCAGGACGCGGCTGATCCCGCACCGAAGGACTCGGAGGTCGTGCACCTCGGCACCGATCCCGAGCACCTCCAGGTGTTCGACGCGGCGAGCGGGGAGCGCATCGGGTCGTGAGCGCGGTCGCTCAGGAGTCGGGGGTGGCGGTCGCGCTCGAGTCGACACCGCGGGCAGGGCGGTCCCGACGGCGACGGCGCCTCCGCGAGATGGGGCTTGCCTACCTGCTCGTGCTCCCCGCGCTCGTGATCTTCGGCGTCTTCATCTTCTTCCCGTTCTTCAAGAACTTCGACCTCGCGCTCCACCGGGTGCCGCCGTTCCCGGGCCTACCCACGAAGTACGTCGGCTTCGACCAGTTCTCCGATGTCCTCGGGTCGCAAGATTTCCGGGACAGCCTCTGGCACACCGCGGTGTTCGCGCTGATCACGGTGCCGAGCGGGATCCTGCTGGGCCTGCTGCTCGCCAACGTCGCGCACCAGAAGCTGCGCGGGATCTCGATCTACCGGACGATCTTCTCGTCGACGGTCGCGACCTCGGTCGCGGTCGCGTCGGTGATCTTCGGCACGTTGTTCAACCCGCGCGTCGGCTTGCTCCCCTGGCTCGGGATCAGCCCCACCCCGCCGATCCTCGAGAACCCGTCGTGGGCGTTGCCGGCCGTCGCCATCACCACCGTGTGGCAGAACCTCGGTCTTTCGTTCATCCTCATGTCGGCCGGGCTCCAGGCCATTCCCGACGAGGTGCTGGAGGCGGCCGAGGTCGACGGCGCGAGCCCGACGTCGCGGTTCTGGCGGGTGACCGTCCCACTGCTCTCGCCGACGATCTTCTTCGCGGTCGTCGTCGGCTCGATCTTCGCCCTCCAGACGTTCGGGCAGATCGACATCCTCACCCAGGGCGGACCGGGTGGGCCGCGCGGCAAGACGAACGTGCTGACCTATTTCATCTTCACCGAGCTCCGGCAGCGGCGGAACCCGGGAACGGCGGCGGTGCTCGCGATCGTGTTGTTCGCGATCACGCTCGCGCTGACACTGCTGCAGATGCGCTTCCTCGAGCGACGAGTGCACTATGAGCGCTGACCCCACTGCGACCGTGCTTCCGGCGCCGGTCGTGCACGACCGGGCGGTGACCGCCCTGCGGGGGCGGAGCCGGCGCCGCATCCGCCTGTTCCTCCGCTACCTGCTGCTGACCGTCCTCGCGGTGATCGTGCTCTTCCCGATCTACATCACCGTCGTGAACTCGCTGCTCCCGATCGACGCGATCGCGGCGCGTCCCCCGACGTTCTTCCCCACGCACCCGATCTGGGGCTCGTACAGCGACGCGTGGTCGAGCGGTCATCTCGGCCGGTACCTGCTCAACAGCTTCGTGGTCACGAGCATCATCGTGTTCGGGCAGGTGACGACGGCCATCCTCGCCGGCTACGCGTTCGCGTTCCTCGAGTTCCCGTTCAAGCGAACGCTGTTCGTGCTGTTCCTCGTCACGCTGATGATCCCGTTCGAGGTCACGATCATCCAGAATCTCACGACCGTGTCGGACCTCGGCGTGTACGACACGTACGCAGGGCTCGCGCTGCCGTTCCTCGCCACCGGCTTCGGCGCGTTCCTGATGCGCCAGGCGTTCCGCGGTGTGCCGCGCGACCTCCAGGACGCCGCTGCGCTCGACGGCTACGGGCACTGGCGGTTCCTCTGGCGCGTCGCGGTGCCGCTGACCCGCCCGGCCGTCGCCGCACTGGGGGTGTTCGCGTTCCTCTCCGCCTGGAACCAGTACCTGTGGCCGCTGCTGGTGACCAAGGACGATCGCCTCCGCACGGTGCAGATCGGGCTCAAGCAACTCCGGAACACGGCCTTGGACCACTTGAACGTCGTGTACGCGGGCGTCGTGATCGCGGTGATCCCGCTCGCCATCCTCTTGCTGCTGTTCCAGAAGCAGCTCGTGCGGGGCCTGACCGCGGGTGCGGTCAAGGGATGAGCCACCTGATCCAGAATGTCGCCCACCCGCCACACCAGGAGCTGACGATGCGCCAAACTCGCAACCGGATCCTCGCCGCCGCGGTGGCGCTCGCGGCCGGCGCCGCGGCGCTCGTGCCGGCTGGTGGGGTGTCGGCGTCGGTGGGCGCGCAGGGTGGCGGCAAGTGCCCGCTGTCCGCATTGAAGAAGGCGAAGGGCCCGGTCGAGATCACGTTTTGGCACTCGACGGCGCGTGCCAACGAGGAGACACTCCAGCGGCTCACCAACAAGTTCAACTCGTCGCAATCGAAGGTGCGGGTCAAGCTCGTCAACCAGACGAGCTATAAGGACACGCTCGACAAGTACGTGGCCGGGCTCTCGACGGGTGATCTGCCCGACATCGTGCAGCTCGAGGACACCGCGCTCCAGCAGGCGATCGACACGCAGTCGTTCCTGCCCGTGCAGGCGTGCGTGAAGGCCGACCACTACGACATGTCCGACTACGTCGACCGCGTGGTGCGCTACTGGACGGTGAAGGGCACCCTGTGGCCGATGCCGTTCAACGTGTCGAACCCGGTCTTTTTCTACGACAAGAACAAGTTCCAGAAGGCAGGGTTGGATCCGGAGAACCCGCCCCGCACCTTCGCCGACCTGCGCGCTGCGGCCGAGAAGCTGAAGAGCAGCGGCGTCGTGTCGCAGGCGCCCATGGGCCTGAAGCTCGACGCGTGGCACCTCGAGCAGTGGCTCGCACTCGCCGACAAGCCCTACGTCAACCACGGAAACGGCCGCAAGAGCCGCGCCAACGCGGTCGCGTTCGACGTGTCCGCGGGCGTGAACATCTTCACGTTCCTGTCGGGTCTGGTGCACGACGGCTTGGCGGTCACGAACCCGAACGAGGGACCGAGCCAGTACGACAACCTGATCGGCATCGGCAACGGCGACCTCGCGATGAGCATCGACAGCTCCGCGGTCCTCGGCACGGTCACACAGATCCTCGAGAGCGGGCAGTTCCCCGGCGTGAAGATCGGGATCGGCTTCATGCCCGCGCCACCAGGTAAGGGCGGCAGCCTCGTCGGTGGCGCCGCGCTCTACATCTCGAACAAGTCCGACCCCGCGAAGCAGGCCGCAGCATGGGAGTACGCCAAGTTCCTCGACCAGCCCGAGAACCAGGCGGAGTGGGCAGCGGGCACCGGCTACATCCCGATTCGCCAGTCGGCCGTCGACCTTCCAGCTGTGAAGGACCTCTGGGCCCGGCAGCCCGGCTACAAGGTCGCGTACGACCAGATCACGTCGGGCAAGAACGACATCGCGACCGCCGGGCCGGTGATCGGCGACTACCAGGGGGTGCGCGACGCGGTGTTGAAGGCGGAGCAGTCGATGCTCAACGGCGACACCAAGCCCAAGACGGCGATCAAGCAGGCAGCCAGCGGTGCCAACGCGACGATCCAGGAGTACAACTCCCGCGTCGGCGCCTAGCGTCGTTCACGCGGCCTCAACGGGTGAGGATTGTCACCGAGGCGTTGGCGCCGCGCCCCACCGTGTGGGCCAGCGCGACGCGCGCGCCTTCGACCTGACGCGCGCCGGCGGTGCCGCGCAGCTGGCGGGTGAGCTCGACCACCTGACCGAGCGCCGACGCGCCTAGTGGCTCGCCCTTGGAGAGCAGCCCACCGCTCGGGTTGACCGGCAGCGCGCCGCCCAGCGCGGTGGTGCCCTCGTCGACGAGGCGCGGCTGCTCACCCTTGGCGCACAGCAACAGCTCCTCGTACGAGAGCAGCTCCCGCGCGGGGTCGGTGTCCTGGCACTCGACCACGTCGATGTCGCCGGGCGCGACACCCGTGTCCTCGTATGCGGCTTCGGCCGCGAGCGTGGTCGGCGGTGCGATGTCGGTGTCGTCGACGCCGGCCAGCGGCGTGGCCTCGCCCAGCACCGAGCCGGGCAGGTGGGAGCGCAGCACGGCGGCCGCGACCGTGATCGCGCCATTCGACGCGCGGTCCGCGCGCTGCAGCACGACGGCGGCGGCCCCTTCGTTGGGAGAGCACAACATGAACAGGTGCAGCGGCTCGCACACGACGCGCGACCCGAGCACCTCTTGGATGGTGGTCTTCTTGCGGAAAATCGCGTCGGGATTGTCCACCCCGTTCCGGCGGTTCTTCACGACGACGCGAGCGAGCTGCTCCTTCGTCACACCCGTCTCCCGCATCAGCCGTTGCGCGCGCAACGCGAAGTACGCGGGGGTGGCGGCCAGTCCGGCCTGCTCGCGCCACGGCTCGAAGAACGAGGAGCGGATGATGCCCTTCGGCATCTTCTCCAGGCCGAACACGAGCACGGTGTCGTACTGACCTGCTCGGATCGCACCGGCCGCGAGCATCAGCGCGGCACCACCGCTCGCGCACCCGGCTTCCACGTCGATGATCGGCACCCCGGTCAGGCCGAGCGCGCCGAGCACCTTGTGTCCGCTCGCCACGCCGCCGTAGGCGGTCGCGCAGAACGCCGCCTGGAACTGCGGCCGGCCGGCCTCGCCGAGCGCTTCGCGCACCGCGGCGACGCCCAGATCGGTGACCGGTGTGTCACCGAAGCGCCCGAACGGGTGGATCCCGACACCGGTGATCGCGACCGCCGTACTCATCTCGAGGTCGTCACGTTGCGGCCGGGACGAACGTGTACGTCGTGAGCACGTCGCCGTCGTCGTTCGTGCCGACCTCGGTGATCGCGAGCTTGGCCGGCATGCCGAACCTGAGTCGTTCCGGGTCGGGTTCCTCGATGCGGGTGATCACGCGCAATCCTTCGGGCAGCTCGACGACACCGAATCCGAACGGCACCGCGCCGTTGTAGCCGGGCGGCAGCGCGGTCACCGCGGTCCATCCCCAGATGGTCCCGGTGTCGGAGAGCCGCACCTGCGTGATCGCGTCGGCGCCGCAGTACGGGCAGGCGGGTGCGACCGGGAAGTGGTGACGCTTGCACTCGTCGCATCGTCCGCCGAGCAGCGCGACGGTGCCATCGGCGTCCTCGCTGAACAGCCCCTCGTGGACCGGGACGCGCCGTGGGCTCATACGACGCCATTCGCGCGAAGACGCTCGAGCTCGTCTTCGCGGACCCCGAGGAGGCCGCCGAGGATCTCGTCGGTGTGCTCACCAAGCCGCGGCGCGCCCGTCGGTGTGTGCACCGGCTCGCCGACGACTCGCGGGAACGGCGCCTGCTGGCGGAGCGGGCCGGCAACGGGGTCGTCGACCACCACGAGGTCGCCGCGGGCGGCAAGGTGCGGGTCGGCGAAGATCTCAGCCGCCGTGTAGGCAGTCGCGACGGGCACGTCGCACGCGATGCAGCGCTCCTCGATCTCGGACGCCGCCAACGTCGCCGTCCACGCCGCGACCACCCCGTTGATCTCGTCGCCGCGCGCGGCGCGATCTGCCAAGCGGGCGAACCGGACGTCGTCGGCTAGGTCCAGGCGATCCATCGCCTTGCAGAGGCGCGCGAAGTTCGCGTCGGACCCGGCGACGATGCACACGTACTTGCCGTCGGCAGTGGGGTAGTTGTCGAGCGGGGCGGAGTTCGCGAGGCGGTTGCCCTCGCGACTCCGGACGATGCCGAGCTTGTCGTACGCGGGCAGGGTCCACTCGAGGACGCGCAGCGCAGCCCCGTACAGGGCCGCGTCGATGACGGCCCCCGAGCCGCCGCGCGCGTCGCGCGCGTAGAGCGCGGCGGTTGCCGCGTAGGCGCTGAACACTCCCGTGAGGTAGTCGGAGATCGTGACGCCGACGCGTACCGGCGGGCGGTCGGGATAGCCGGTCAGGTGGAGCAGGCCGCCGTACCCGATGCCGACACGGTCGAGACCGGGACGTCGCGCGTACGGACCGTCCTGCCCGAAGCTGCTGATGCGCACGACCACCACGCGATCGGGCAGGTCACCCGGCCCGATGTTCCACTGCTCGAGCGTCCCGGGGCGGAAGTTCTCGACGACGACGTCGGAGACCGCCGCGAGCCGGCGGAACAGCTCCTGGCCCTCGCTCCTGCGGAGGTCGATGGTGACGCTCTTGCGATCCCGACCCTCGACCGCCCAGAACAGCGAGTAGCCGGGATCGCTGCCGTCGGCCGCGACGAAGGGCCCGATCTCGCGCATGAAGTCGCCGGTGCCCGGCTGCTCGATCTTGACCACGTCGGCGCCCTGCTCGCCGAGCAAGCCCGCACAGAACGGCGCGGCGATGCGCGTGCCGAGGTCGAGCACGCGGATCCCGTCGAGTGGCCGACTCATGGGACCGCGCTCGACCTGCCCGGGCATGTCCAGAAACGCAACAAGAGCCTTGTTGCGTTCCTGAGCATGCCCGGGCGAGTTGAGTGCAGGATCACGGGCCGGATTGCTCGCGCTTGACCGCGTCCATGCCGCCCTTCTTGCGGGCGGAGGTCGCGTCGAGCGCGGTCTGTGTGTTGCTCACCATCTGGTGGACCATGAAGTGGTAACGCCACGACTCACGCTGGCCTTGCAGGTCGAGCATTCGGTTGATCGTGTCCTTGATCGCCTGCGCGGTGACCGGCGGGACGAGCGCGACCTTGTCGGCCATCTCACGCGCCGCTGCGGCCAGCTCGTCCCGCGGGACGACCTTGTTGACGAGCCCGAGCCGCGCCGCTTCGTGCGCGTCGAGCGTCTCCGCGCACAGCAGCAGCTCCTTGGCCTTGCGCGGGCCCAGCTCCCAGGGCTCGACGAGCAGCTCGACGCCGACGCCGGTCATACGTGCGACCGGGTTCGAGAACCGTGCGTCGTCGGCGGCCACGATCAGGTCGCACATGCAGGCGAGCATGAGGCCGGCTGCCGCGCATGCGCCCTGCACCGCCGCGATCGTCGGCTTGCGGAAGTCGCGGAGCTTCACGCACTTGTCCCAGTACATGACCTGCTCGTGCCGGAGCTTGCCCTCGGGCGTCTCCCGCATCCGTGCCCACTCGTCGGTGCCGGCGAGGATCTCCTTCAGGTCGTGCCCCGCCGAGAAGTGCTTGCCCTCACCGGCGAGCACGAGCACGCGGACGTCGTCGTCGGCATCGGCGAGGTCGAGCGCCGCGTCGAGCTCCTCGATCATCCGGGTGTTCTGGGCGTTGGCGGCATCGGGCCGGGCCAGCGTGACCGTTGCGACCGGCCCTTCCACGTCGTAGCGGATGGCCTCGAACTGCATCGTGTTGAATCTTGCCATGACCGGGCTCCGGTGGGACGGTGACGAACGCGGCTTTGGCATCAGCGACGCCGCGGCGCTCGTTCCCGACGTGGAACGCCTGGTCGATGCGATGCACGAACCCGACTGGGTCGCCGAGGACCCGGACGCGCATCTCTTGCCACATCTGCAGCGTGCGTGCCGAGCGCCGGGCTCACCATTCACGCTGCTCGGCGCGGGGTACGACGGGGACGTCTACGTGGTCGGGCTCCAATGGGCGGGAGCACGCACGGAGCCACACGCGATGCGTCGCGACGTGTGGACGCTGCTCGCCCGCATCGCCGAGCCGTCGAGTCACGTGCGCGAGCACACGGTCGACGGCGTCGTGCGCTTCGACGTCACCACCGGGGTGCTCGACGGCGACAGCCCCTTCCGGGCGCACGGCCACATGCTCAGCCTGCGGATCGAGCCCGTCTGAGGTTCGACGACTCGTGCATCAGACAGGGACGGGCCTGCAAGCCTGACGGCTCACCCGACATCTGATCGAGCGATCGACGAGTTGCGCTTGGGCTCTCTCGGCAGCGCGAGCACCCGTTCGGAGAGGATGTTGCGCTGGATCTCGTTGGTGCCTGCCCAGATCGACGATGCCTGGTAATAGAGCCATGATCGCTGCCACTCGCCGCCGCCGGGATTGCCGGCCGCTCCGCGCCACAACGGCGCGGCCGGACCGAGCACGGCCATCACGGTGTCGTGCATGCGCTTGCTCATCTCGCTCCAGTAGAGCTTGAGCGCGCTGCCTTCCGGGCCAGGTTCCTGCCCCTTCGCGAGCCGCGACAGCGTGCGCCAGTTGTGGAGCTGGAAAAGGCGAACCTCGACGGCAGCCTGCGCGAGCCGCGGGCGCAGCCGGTCGTCGTCGAACGCGCCGGACTCGAGTGCGAGCTGCAGCAGCTCCTCGACCAGTTGGATGTGGATGACGAGCTGACGGGGGTTGATGCCCCGCTCGTGGGTCAGCGTCGAGCTCGCGACGCGCCAGCCGTCGTGCTCGGGCCCGACGATCCGGTCGCGTGGTACGAACACGTCGTCGAAGAACACCTCGTTGAACTCCGCTTCGTCGGTGATCTGACGCAGCGGTCGCACCTCGACGCCCGGCGAGCGCATGTCGACGACGAGGTACGAGATGCCTTGCTGCTTCGGCGCGTCGGGGTCGGTTCGTGCCAGGCACACACCCCAGTCCGCGAACTGCGCGTAGCTCGTCCAGACCTTCTGGCCGTTCAGCTGCCAGCCGCCGTCGACGGGCGTCGCTCGTGACGATACCGACGCGAGGTCGCTGCCCGCGCCCGGCTCGCTGAACAGCTGGCACCACAGCTCGCGCGCCGAGAGGATGTTCGGCAGCCAGCGGTCCTTCTGCTCGGGCGTGCCGTGCGCGAGCACCGTCGGTCCGACGAGGTTGATGCCGATGCGACCGACGAGCTCGGGCGCGCGAGCGCGGGCGAGCTCCTCCGTCACGATGAAGTGCTCGACCGGTCCGGCGCCGCGCCCGCCGTAGTCCTCGGGCCACGCCACGCCGACCCAGCGGCCCTCGGCGAGTTGGCGCTGCCAGTCGCGGAGGAACGCGACCTCCTCGGCGAGATCGTCGAAGCGGGGCGGCAGCCCGCGGCCGTACTCCCAGGGCAGGTGCTCGCGCAGCCAGTCGCGGAACTCGGCGCGGAGCGCGGACTCCTCCCGCGTCGGCGCGAGATTCACGACGAGATGTTCACGGCGAGGCGTTCACGACGAGCTGTTCACGGACGCTCGTCGACGGGCACCCACTTGCGTTCGGTCGGGCCGACGTAGATCTGTCGCGGACGACCGATCTTCGTCTTCGGGTCCTCCATCATCTCCTTCCAGTGCGCGATCCAGCCCGGGAGCCGACCCATCGCGAAGAGCACCGGGAACATCTGGGTCGGGAAGCCCATCGCGCGATAGATGAGACCCGAGTAGAAGTCGACGTTCGGGTAGAGCTTGCGCTCGATGAAGTACTCGTCGTTGAGTGCGACCTCTTCGAGCTGGAGCGCGAGGTCGAGCAGGTCGTCGTTCTGGCCCAGCTCACCGATGATCTGGTCGGCAGCCGCCTTGATGATTCGGGCCCGCGGGTCGTAGTTCTTGTACACGCGGTGGCCGAAGCCCGACATCCGGAACGGGTCGTCGGGATCCTTCGCCATCTTCACGTACTTGGCGATGTCGCTTCCATCGGCACGGATCCGTTCGAGCATCTCGATCACTGCCTGGTTCGCGCCCCCGTGCAGCGGACCCCAGAGCGCGTTGATCCCCGCCGCGACCGAGGCGAAGAGGTTCGCGTCACTCGAGCCGGCGAGGCGAACGGTCGACGTCGAGCAGTTCTGCTCGTGGTCGGCGTGCAGGATCAGCAGCTGCTTCATGGCGTGCACCGCCGTCGGGCTCACCTCGTAGGGCTCCGACGGCACCGCGAACATCATCGTGAGGAAGTTCTCGATGAGGTCGAGCTTGTTGTTGGGATAGAGGAACGGCTGCCCGATCGACTTCTTGTAGGCGTACGCCGCGATCGTCGGCAGCTTCGCCATGAGCCTGATGATCGAGAGCTGGACCTGGTCGGGGTCGTGCGGGTCGTCGCTGTCGACGTAGAAGCTCGACAGCGCGCTGACCACCGACGACAGCACCGCCATCGGGTGCGCGTCCTTGGGGAAGCCGTCGAAGAAGCGTTTGGCTTCCTCGTGCAGCAACGTGTGCTTGCGGATGCCGTAGCGGAAGTCGTCGAGCTCGGCCCGGTTCGGCAGCTCGCCGTAGATCAAGAGGTACGACGTCTCGAGGAAGGACGGGGAGTGACCCGACACGAGCTGCTCGATCGGGATGCCGCGGTAACGAAGGATGCCGCGGTCGCCGTCGATGAACGTGATCGCCGACTCGCAGGCCGCCGTGTTCACGAATCCGTAGTCGAGGGTCACGAGACCGGTCTGCGCGCGTAGCTTGGCGATGTCGACCGCAAGCTCACCCTCGGTACCTCGCACGACTGGGAGCTTGGCCTCGGTTTCACCCTGACGGAGGATTGCCGGCTCGTCGCTCATTAGGGCCTCCTCGGCGTCGTCGTCGTGGGTCGCGGCTCGCGCGTGTCGTCGTTGTCCTGATGTCAGCGTAGCGGCGGCTGACGCTCGGGCGACCACACGCCGCGCACGCCCGGTAGCCTCCGTCGAGTGACGGGAAGCGACTGAGGCCAGCGTCTTGGACTTCGACCTGTCCGACGACCAGCTCGCGCTGCGCGACGTCGCCCGCGAGCTGCTCGACGATCTTGCATCCCCGCCGCACGTGCGCGGTGTGGTCGATGCCGGTGGCGGCTACGACGCCGGGCTGTGGAAGGCGATGGTCGAGCAGGGCTGGCCCGGTGTCGCGGTCACGGAGGAGCGCGGCGGGCTCGGGCTCGGCACGGTCGAGGTCGCGGTGCTCGCCGAGGAGCTCGGCGGGCACGCCGCGCCCGCGCCGTTCGTGTCGACCGTGCTCACCGTAGGCGCACTCGACGACGCCGGTGCGCACGAGCAGGTGGCGCCGCTGCTCACCGGCGACGCGATCGCCTGCGTCGCGTGGAGCCGGAGGCCCGACGCGGTCCGGGCGGAGCCGCACGGCGCCGCATGGCGCTTGGACGGCGAGGCGGACCCCAGCGCGTACGCACCGTCCGCGTCGGTCGCGATCGCCGTCGCCGCGACGAGTGACGGGCCGGGTCTCTTCGCGGTCGACCTCGACGCGGTCGGGCGGCCGCCGCGGGAGCCGGCGATGGACCGGACCCGGGAGCTCGGCTGGCTGCGCTTCGACCACACGCCCGCGTCACGCCTGGGAGGGGGCGACGCGGTGAGGGCGCTCTCCGACCGTGGGGCGACGTTCGCGTCGGCAGAGCTGCTGGGCGGTGGGGCGACGGCGCTCCGGCTCGCGGTCGACTACGCCAAGGACCGGGTGCAGTTCGGCCGGCCGATCGGGAGCTTCCAGGCCGTGAAGCACCGCTGTGCCGACATGCTCGTCGACGTCGAGGGCATGCGCTCGACGGCGTACTGGGCGGCGTGGTGCATCGGCGCGGACGATCCGGACGCGTCCGTGGCGGCATCGACCGCGAAGATCTGGTGCTCCGACGCATCGAAGCGGGTCATGGCGTCCGCGCTCCAGGTGCACGGGGGCATCGGCTTCACCTGGGAGCACGACCTCCATCTGTTCATGAAGCGCGCCCAGCTCGATCAGCTGGCGTTCGGTGACGCGGCCTATCACCGTGAGCGGTTGGCCATGTTGTTGCGCCCGCGCGTCGAGGCGGGCGAGAGCGTGATCTGACACGGTGCAGACGCGGGCGTCGCTGCGTCCGATCGCGCTGACGTTCCTCTGCTTCGGGGCCTTCTGGGGCGCGTGGGCCGTCTCGGTCGCCGACGTCAAGGCGTTCCTCGACGTGTCGGACGGCGGGTTCGGGCTCGTGCTGTCCGCCGCGCTGCTCGCTGCAGTCGTGGCGAACGCGGTTGCCGGCTCGCTGGCGGAACGATGGGGCACGCAGCTCGGGCTCGCGCGCGGCTTGATCGCGTGGAGCGTGTTCCTGGTGGCGGGCGCCCTGGTCCATTCGCAGGTCGTCTTCGCCGTTCTGCTGGTCGGCATCATCGCCGCGGGCGGGGCCGTGGACGTCGTGATGAACGTCGCCGCGACCGCCGCGCTCGCGGCGCACCCCGGCCGGTTGGTCCGGTTCCACGCGCTGTTCAACGCGGGCGCGTGCAGCGGCGCCCTGCTCACCGCCGTTGTGTCGCGTGCCGGGCTGTCGTGGCGTTGGGTCTGGGTCGGTGCCGGGATCATGGCGTTGGTGCTCTCGCACGCATGTCGCCGCGTCGACCTGCCCGCCGGCACGGTCGGCGCGCGGCACGGCCTGTTCGAAGCGTTCCGGACCGTCCGGCGCGAGCATCTGATGCTGCTGGCACTCGTGTTCGCGACGTCGGCGATGGTCGAGGGCGGCATCGACACCTGGGGCGTGCTGTTCCTGCGCGAGCACCTGTCGTCCGGGCTGCTGGTCGGCGCGGCTGCGTACGTGGTCGGCCAGGGGATCGCGACGGCTGCCAGGGTCACCCTCGGCCCCGCGGCCGGCTCGTTGGGCGCTCGCCGCGGCGTCGCGCTCGGCGCCGGCTTGACGGCGGCCGGGCTCGCCGTGATGGCCCTCGTCGACTCGACCGGACTCGCGTGGGTGGGACTCGTCATCGCGGCGGGTGGCATCTCGGTGTGCTGGCCACTGCTGCTCTCGGATGCGAGTGCCCGGCGCGAGCGTCCCGCGCTCGTCGTCGGCGGTGTGACGTCCATCGGCTATCTCGGGTTCGTGTTCGGCCCCATCGTCGTGGGTTGGCTCGCCGACACGTTCGGTCTCGATGTCGGGTTGCTCTTTCTCGCCGTGGCAGCGTGCTTCGTAGCGGTCACGCCGTCGCGGCGTGGTCGTGACCGATCCCGACGATAAGCAGTGGCGCGCCGGCCGGCGCGGTGCTCAGATCGTGCGCGGCACCGACCTTGGTCCGACGTCGTGGAGGGCTCTGATGGGAGCGGTCTTCCGTGTCCGGGCGCCCGTGGAACGCCCGGGCCGCACAGCGCAGCCTTGCTCAACACTTCCTGAGTAGCGCGCGGCTCGCGCGCGAGCTGGTCGAACGGGCGGGGATCGCCCGCGAGGACCGGGTTGTCGAGCTGGGGCCAGGCCGGGGGGTCCTCACCGAGGCGATCGCGGCACGAGCCGCGCAGGTGCTCGCTGTCGAGATCGACGCGACGCTGGTCGACGAGCTGGTGCGGCGGTTCGCGTCGACGCCGGCGGTGACGGTCCTCCACGCCGACGCGCTCGCGTTGCCGTTGCCTGCAACGCCGTACCGGGTGATGGCCAACGTCCCGTTCAATCGGACCAGTGCGATCCTGCGCCGATTGCTCGCCGATCCCGCGGGCGCGCTCACCCGTGCCGACTTGGTGGTGCAGTGGCAGGTCGCACGGGCGCGGGCGCGAGCGAGCGCTGGCCCTCCTCTCGACCTGTTGGGCGCGCAGTGGGGTCCGTGGTGGTCGTTCGCGCGCGGCCGGCGTCTTCCGGCCGCGTTGTTCCGGCCGCGGCCCTCGGTCGACGCGGCGATGATGATCGTGACGCGACGTGGTGATGAGCTGCTTCCTGTCGCCGAACATGCACGGTACGTGGCCTTCGTGCGCGAGGCGTTTGCACGCGACTCACGCGTGGGCGACCTCGATCTCTCCGAATGGACCGCGCGCTACCGGGCCGGCGGTGACTGACGCGCAGCCCGGCCGCGGAGCGTGGCGCGGTCGGCTTTGCCGGTGGGAAGGAGCGGAAGTGCGTCGATCTGGATCACGCGCTCCGGGGTCTTGAAGCGGGCGACGCCGCGCTGCTCGAACCAGTCGCGGCACACCGCCAGGTCGAATGGTGCGGTCGCGACGACGAACGCGCAGACCCGTTCGCCCAGGCGATCGTCGGGGTACCCGACTGCGACCGCCTCACGCACCGCGGGATGTGCCTCGAGGACCGACTCGACGTCCGCGGTCGCGATGTTCTCGCCGCCCCGGATGATGATGTCCTTGATGCGTCCGACGATCGTGAGCCAGCCGTCGGCGTCGACCGTCGCGAGGTCGCCGGTGCGGAACCAGCCCTTGCTGATCACTGCCTGCGTCTGGTCGGGGTCGGCGTACCCCACGAACAGCTCGGGCCCGCGGAGCCACAGCTCACCGGTCTCGCCGGGCGCGCGGGATTCCCCGCTGTCGGGATCGCTGACGCGCAACCGCGCGTCGCCGGTCGGTCGTCCGTCGGTGGCGCGGGCCCGCGCGACCGGATCGTCGGCGGTGCTCGTCGTGATCGTGGGTGCTTCGGTCGATCCGTACGTGCGCTTCACGCGGCAGGCGAGGCGCGCGCTCGCTTCGTCGACGAACGCGGGCGTCACGCCGGCACCCCCACTCGACACGAGTCGCAGGCTCTCGACCCGGTCGGTCGCGAAGCCGGGCGTGCTCATGAGCGCGACGAAGAACGTCGGCGGCCCGATCATGAACGAGACCTGCGCGCGACCGATCGCCTGGATCGCCTGTTCCGGATCCCACCGCTCCATGAGGTGCGCGGGCATCCCGACGACGCCCGGGATCAACACCGCGTTGAGCAACCCCGAGATGTGGGCGAGGGGTGCGGGCATGAGCACTGCGTCACGCGAGCCGAGACCGTGCGCGGCCGTCATGACCCGGGCCTTGTAGGCGAGTCCGCGCTGGGTATGGAGCGCGGCCTTGGGCTCCCCGCTCGATCCCGACGTGAACAGGGCGAGCGCGAGATCGCTCGGTCGCGCGGCGGACCGAGTGACCGGCTCGCCTTCGAGGAGCACGTCGAAGCGACTCATGTCGCCACGGATCTCGTCGCGAGGTAGCCAGACCACGGGATCGAGGAGCGCGAGCATTCGGTCCACCTCCGCCGGGCCGGCCAGGTGATGGATCGGACCGGCGATCGCGCCGAGCCTCCAGCACGCGCGGTAGAGCAGCACGACCTCGTGCCAGTTCGGCGCCTGCCACGCAACGACGTCGCCGCGTCGTACGCCCGCCGCGTGCAGGCCGCCGGCGAGGGCGGCGACGCGCGCGTTCACGGTCTTGCCGTCGAGGCGCGTGCCCGACGAATCGTCGGCCAGCACGTCGCCACGCGAGCTGCGCGCGGCCTCCGTGACCAGCGCGTCGAGCGACGCGAGATCCCACGCGCCGCCCGACGCGAGGTACGACCGCGACTCTGGATGCCGGTACGTGGCCCGCAGCCGCCGATGGGTCGACTGGATCACACGAGCGGGTTGCGCCAGCCGGGGCTGACCGTCCTGGCGCCCCGCACCACCTGCGAGCCGATGAAGTTCCGCTGGATCTCGATGGTGCCGGCGCCGATGCACAAGCCGCGGATGTCACGGTACGCCCGCTCGACCGGGTACTCGCGGCTGTAGCCGTAGCCGCCGAGCAGCTGGATGGCCTCGTCGCACACGTATTTCGCGGCGAGGTTGGCCGCGGTCTTGGCCATCGCCGTCTCGAGCGCGGGCGGCGTGCCGTGGGGGCCGGCCAGGTGCACGGCGCGCAGGAGCAGGAGCCGCGCGCCCTCGAGCCGGGTCGCCATGTCGGCGACCTTCCACTGGAGGCCCTGGAGCTCGGCGATGGGCTTCCCGCCGACCGTGCGCTCGTTCATGTACCGCACGGCGTACTCGAGCGCGCCCTGTGCCGCGCCGATGCACATGGCTGCGTTGCCGCAGCGTTCGTGGTTGATGTGCGTGATCAGCGTCTTGAATGCGTCGCTGTTCGATGCATCCCCGACCAGCAGCAGGTCTTCGGGCGCGATGTAGACGTCGTCGAACGCGAGCTCGGCTTCGCTCGTACCCCGCAGGCCCATCTTCATGTGCGTGCCCGCGACCGTGACGCCCTCCGACTCGAGGTCGACCACGACCGCGCCGATGCCCCTCGCCCCCTCGCTGCCGGGAAAGCGGCACCACACGAGGCAGCACCGCGCCTTGTGGCCGCCGGTCACGTAGTTCTTGTACGCGTTGAGACGGTACCCGTCACCGTCGGCAGTGAGGCGGGCGCGCATCTGCGTGACCGCCGACCCGGCCTCGGTCTCGCTGATGCCGATGCAGAAGAGGCCCTCGCCGCTCGCCGCGAGCGGGAGCCAGCGCTCCTTCATTGCGTCGTTGCCGAGATGCTCGATGGCGCGCGGCGGCCCGTTGAAGATCAGCTGGGTGAGGATCGCGCTCGACACGTCGACCCGGGCGAGCTCCTCGAGCACGATCGCGGCCTCGACGTCGCCCATGCCCATCCCGCCGTACGGCTCGCCGATCGTGATGCCGAAGAGGTCGGCCTTGCGCAACGCGTCCCACGAGCCCTGCGGGAACTCCTCCGTCTCGTCCCAGTGACGGGCGTTGGGGAGTAGGTCGCGCTCCGCAACCTCGCGCGCGAGCGTGCGCAATGCCTGCTGGTCGTCATTCTCCGCGAACGGATCGGGCACGCCGCCGAAGCGTAGTCAGCGTCGGGCGACCAACCTGACTACCGTGTCAGGGATCGCAGCGGAGGGGGGTGCGACGGTGAGCCAGGCCATCGAGCCCGAATCGGGAGAGGTCGGGTTCGAGTACGACGTCGACTTCACGACCGGCCAGCCGTACCCGATCTGGGAGCAGGCGCGCCGCGAGTGCCCCGTCATCCGGTCGGACGGCACGACGGCCGCGTTCGTCGACCGCCCGACCTACAGCGTCACGCGGTTCAGTGATGTCGAGCGCGTGCTGCGTGACGGCGAGACCTTCTCGTCGTCGATCAACGCCGAGCACATCGGTCGGTACATGGGCGAGTTGATCCTCGCCATGGACGGCAAGGAGCACCGCGCGTACCGCAACCTCGTGGCCCACGCGTTCCGCGCGTCGCAGCTCGAACGCTGGGACGAGTCGTTGGTGCGGCCGACGATCGCGCGACTGCTCGATGCGATCGCCCCGCTCGGCCGGGCCGACCTCGTGCGTGACATCACCAGCAAGTACCCGGTGCAGGTGATCTGCGGGATCGTCGGCGTGCCGCTCGAGGACAGCCAGCAGTTCCACACGTGGGCGGAGCAGATCAACACGGGGCCACTCCATCCCGAGATCGGGATGGCAGCATCGCGGGCGATGCGCGGCTACCTCGAGCCGATCGTCGAGGACCGCCGCTCGAACCCTCTCAACGACCTGATCAGCGACCTCGTGCACGCCGAGATCGACGGCCAACAGCTCACCGACGAGAAGATCTACGGCTTCCTGCGCCTGTTGCTGCCGGCCGGCGCGGAGACGACGTTCCGGGTGATGGGGAACGCGCTCACCGCGCTGCTGACGCATCCGGACGTGATGGAGCGCGTGCTCGCCGACCGCTCGCTGATGCCGGCGGTGATCGAGGAGACGTTGCGCTGGGAGACTTCGGTGACCCAGGTGAGCCGCGTCGCCGCGACCGACGCCGAGATTGCCGGTTGCCCGGTGCCGGCGGGCTCCGCGGTCGCCGTGCTGACGGCGTCCGCGAACCACGACGAGGCCCGCTACGAGCGCGCCGACGAGTTCGACATCGAGCGCCCCGCGCAGAACCACATGGCGTTCGGCACCGGCCAGCACCAGTGTCTCGGGATGCATCTCGCGCGGCTCGAGCTGCGAGTCGGGCTCGACCTGATCCTCGACCGGCTCTCGAACCTCCGCCTCGACCCCGACGAGCCCCCGCCGGTCGTCCAAGGCTTCGCGTTCCGCGGCCCGGAAGCGATCAACGTTCTCTTCGACCCGACGTCGTGAATGTTGCGGTCGTCAATGTGGCGTTTCTGAACCTGCTCTAGCAGGTTCAGAAACGCAACAAGCGCGTCAGGTCAGAGATCCTTGGCGAAGCAGCGGCTGAGCTCGTAGTCGCGGTACGTGCCGTAGTTGTCGATGCGTTCGTAGGCGGAGGACTCGTAGAGCGCGATCGCCTCCGGCTGCTTGGTTCCGGTCTCCAGGATCAAGCGCCCGTACCCGAGCTCGCGCGCTCGCTGCTCGAGCGCATCCAACACGACGCGCCCGATCCCTCGGCGCCGCGCCTCGGGTGCCACGTACATCCGCTTGATCTCGGCGGTCGCTTCGTCGTAGCGCCGGATCCCGCCGCAGCCGACTGCTCCGTCGCCGTCCCACGCGACGAAGAAAGCGCCGCGCTGGCCAGGTGACAGGTGGCCAGCTGTAAGCCCCTCGGGATCCGCGTCGGGGAAGTTGTAGCGCCGGAACAGCTCGCGACCGAGGGCCTCGACGAGCGGGGCACCGTCCGTAGAGTCGAGCCGATCATCGGAGATGCGGACCTCGGTCAGCCGAACATCATCCGCCACTGGTCGATGCTCCGCATCCGGAATACGTAGTTGCGTTCGCGCGTCTCGCCCATTGTCGCGAACGGGTCTGGCGCGTACATGTGCCCCGGGTACAGCACGGTGTCGTCCGGGATCGCGGCGAGGCGCTGCGTGAGGCTCTCGTACATCGCGTCGGCATCGCCGCCGGGCAGGTCGGTCCGTCCGCAGCCGTCCAGGAAGAGCGTGTCGCCGGCGACGAGCCTGCCGTCCACCACGAAGCACTGGCTGCCAGGCGTGTGACCGGGCGTGTGCACGAGCCGCACCGGGATCTGACCGACCATCACCGTGTCGCCGCTGTCGTGGAGCGCGAGGTCGGAGTCCGACAACCCGGTGGTCCGCTTCAACCACTCGGCCTCGTCGCGCTGGATGTGCACCGGCGCGGACACGTCGTCGAGGGCGAGCAGCTCGCGTAGCCCGGCGATCGAGTAGCCCATGAGGTCACCGCCGCAATGGTCCGGGTGCCAGTGCGTAGCCAGGATGCCGGTCAGGCGCAGCCCTTCCGCGCCGACCACCTCGACGAGCTCCGTGGGTCCGTACGCCGGGTCGACGGCGACCGCGTCGCCGGTATCACGGTCGCCGATCAGGTAGACGAAGTTGAGCATCTGGCGCGCGAGCAGATCGTCGCGAGCGAAGTCGCGGCCCGCGAGCAGCTGACGGAAGTAGAGCCGATCGTCTCTCACCGGAAGTCGAAGGCCACCTTGATCGCGCCGGTGTCGTGCTGCTTCGCGATGGTCTCGAACGCGTCGCGCCACTGGTCGAGACGGAACGTGTGCGTGAGCATCTCGTGGATGTCGACGCGACCGTCACGCACCATGTCGAGGTAGTGCTCGATCGCGTGCTTGCGGACGCCGTCGACCTCCTCGATGCCGAACGCGTTCGATCCTACGACCCGGATCTCCTTGAAGTACCAGGGCGACCATTCGAAGCGCCCGGCCGCGTGCATACCGCTCACCGCGATCGTGCCGCGTGACGCCAGTACCCGCAGCGCGAGCTCGATCGTGCGCGGCGCGCCGATCGTGTCGTACGCGACGTCGATGGCGCCCGGATGCGTGAGTGGCAGCCCGGCCCACGGCTGGTGGAGCGCGCCGCCCGACCAGTCGGCCAGCGCGACGACGAGCGCCTCGGGGTCCTGCTCGGAGTCGAAGACGTTGGCGCCCATCTTGCGGGCAAGGGCCTGCTGCGCGGGGTGACGGACGACCGCAGCCACCTCCACGTCCGGGTACAGCGACCGCAGGATCCCGAGCGCGGCGGTGCCGAGCGCGCCGCCGCCCCAGACGAGCGCGCGCCCTCCGCCCGGCGGCGGGTTACGCGTGATCGAGTGCAGCGACACCGCGAACGGGTCCGCGAGCACCGCGACCTCGTCGGGTACGTCGTCGGGCACGGGGATCGCCTGCGTGTCGTGCGCGGGCAACAGCTCGGCGAACCCGCCGGTGCCCTCGCTCGAGTTCCCCGTGTGGATGCCCGGTGTCAACCGACCGGTCGTGAAGTTCCAGCAGAGCGAGTAGTCGCCGTTCGCGCACGCAGGGCACGGTGGCTGGATCCCGCGTGGTGCGCACGACAGCCAGCACTGGAGCACGACCCGCTGGCCGACCTCCACGCCGTGGGCGTTCGGGCCGGTCTCGACGACATCGGCGACAACCTCGTGACCCAGCACCTGCGGGAACGAGATGAACGCGGTCATCGACATGTCGGGCGCGTCCCCGCCCATGTCCATGAAGACCTGCTTCGAGTCGGAGCCGCAGATGCCGGTGAGCCGGCTCCGCAGCACGACCCAGTCGTCGTGGAGCGGGCGCGGATCGGGCACCTCTTGGAGCGCCATCGGCGTGACCGCGAGATTGCGCAGCAGCAGGTTGTCGTCGTCGACCGGCTCGGGCGGCGCAAAGCCGGGGTCGACGCCGAACACGAGTGCCTTCACGTCTCGATCTCCCGTCAGTCGCGAGCCGCTCGTGGAGCGTACCGTCGGGCGTACGCTGCCCATGTGGCGACGCGAATCGAGTACCGGACCTGTCCGTTCTGCGAGGCGACGTGCGGGCTGGAGCTCCACCTCGATGGGCGCGAGATCACGCTCGTGCGCGGCGACCGCGACGACGTCTTCAGCCACGGATTCCTCTGCCCGAAGGGCACTGCGATGCGTCAGCTGGAGGCCGACCCGGATCGGCTGCGCGCGCCGCGCGTGCGTCGGGGCGACGCATGGTCCGAAGTCGGCTGGGACGACGCGTTCGAGGAGGTCGAGCGCGGGCTGATGCCGATCCTCGAACAGCACGGGCGCGACGCCGTCGGTGTGTACCTCGGCAACCCCAACGTGCACGAGCTGGGTCTCGCGCTCTACGGCCGCGTGTTCCTCCAGTCGCTCGGGACCTCCAACATCTTCTCCGCGAGCACCGTCGACCAGATGCCCAAGCAGGTGTCGGCGGGCCTCATGTTCGGCGCCATGCTCTCGATCCCGATTCCCGACATCGATCGCACCGACTACCTCTTGATGCTCGGCGCGAACCCCTTCGCGTCGAACGGCAGCCTCATGACCGCGCCCGATGCCCCCGGCCGTCTGCGCGCGCTCCGCACGCGGGGCGGGAAGCTCGTGGTCGTCGACCCCCGCCGGACGAAGACCGCCGAAGAGGCCGACGAGCACCTTTTCATCCGGCCCGGCACCGATGCCCACTTCCTGTTCGCGCTGGCGCACACGCTGTTGGCCGAGGGTCTGGTCGACCTCGGCCGTCTCGAGCAGCACGTCGACGGGCTCGACGAGGTGGGGCGCCTGGTCAAGGACTTCGATCCCGAGACCGTCGCGACCGTGTGCGGCATCGACGCCGACACGATCCGTCGCACCGGCCGCGAGCTCGCGGCGGCCCCCCGCGCCGCGGTCTATGCACGCATCGGCACGTGCACGCAGGAGTTCGGCACGCTCGCGTCGTGGCTCGTCGATGTGCTCAACGTGCTCACGGGGAACCTCGACCGCGAAGGCGGCGCCATGTTCACGCTGCCCGCGGCGTCACCCGGGGGCGGCACGGGCGGCAAGGGCCGCGGCGTGCGCCTCGGTCGCCGGCACAGTCGCGTGCGGGGTCTGCCCGAGATCTACGGTGAGTTCCCCGTCGCGACGCTCGCCGACGAGATCGAGACACCGGGTGAGGGCCAGATCCGCGCGATGTTCACGATCGCCGGGAACCCTGCCCTGTCGACCCCCGACGCCCGTCGGCTCGACCGCGCGCTCGCCGCACTCGACTTCATGGTGAGCGTCGACATCTACCGCAACGAGACCACACGTCATGCGAACGTGATCCTGCCGCCTCCGTCGCTGCTCGCGCGTGCCCACTACGACGTCGCGTTCTACCAGCTGTCGATCCGCAACATCGCGAACTACTCGCCGCCCGCGGTCGAGCTCGAGCCGGGAGACATGGACGAATGGGAGATCCTGCTGCGGCTGGCGAACATCGTCGCGGGTCAGGGTGCTTCCGCCGACCCGCACGCGCTGGACGACTTCGTCCTCGCCGGGCTCGTCGACAAGGCCGTCCAGCGCGAGGGCTCGGTCGTCGCCGGTCGCCGCCCGGAGGAGCTGCTCGAGGCGCTGTCGTCGTACCGAGGTCCGGAGCGCCTGCTCGAGCTCATGCTGCGCACCGGTCCCTACGGTGACGGCTTCGGGGCGAAGCCGGACGGGCTGTCGCTCGCGAAGCTCGAGGCGAACCCACACGGTGTCGACCTCGGCCCGCTGAAGTCGCGCATCCCCGAGGTGCTGCGCACTCCGAGCGGCAAGGTCGAGCTCGCGCCCGACCCGATCGTCGACGATGTCGCGCGCTTGCGTGGCTCGCTCGACCACCGTCGCAACGGCGGGATGGTGCTCGTCGGTCGCCGCGACCTGCGGTCGAACAACTCGTGGATGCACAACCTCGACGTCCTGGTGAAGGGCAAGGAGCGCTGCACGATGCACGTCCACCCCGACGACGCGCGGCGCTTGGGTCTTGCCGATGGGCAGCCGGCGCGCGTCACGTCGAAGGCGGGCACGATCACCGTGCCGGTCGAGGTCACCGACACCGTGATGCCCGGCGTCGCCAGCATCCCGCACGGGTGGGGTCACGATCTCGACGACATCGAGCTCGGTGTCGCCGCCGGGCGCCCCGGCGTCAACACCAACGTGCTGACCGATTCCACCGCGCTCGACCCGCTGTCGGGCAACTGCGTGCTGAACGGCATCCCCATCGAGGTCGGCGCCGGCTAGGGTCAGGTTTCGTCCCGCCTGTGAGCGGGAACCACCTGACGTTCCGACCGATCCTGGGGGACGTCATGGCGACGACGACCACCGAACGCGATCAGACGACGCGTGTGACATCTGCTGAGCGGCCGGCAGCCGAGGAGCGCCGCATCGAGGACCGACGTGACCGGGTGGTGCTGGCCCGGGAAGCCGGCTGGCGCCGCATCTCGTGGGCCAGCGTGGTCGCTGGTGTATTCGTCGCGTACGGCGCGTTCGCGGTCCTGCTCGGCATCGTGTCGGCCGTGCTCGACGCGATCGGCGTCGACACCACCGGGCTGAGCGACGCCGACTGGCGCGGCGTCGGTGTCGGGAGCGCAGCTGCACTGTGCGTCGTGCTGCTCGTCACGTACTTCTACGGCGGTTACGTCGCGGGCCGCATGGCACGACGGTCCGGCTTCCTCCAGGGCCTCTGCGTCTTCCTCGTCGGCTTCGCCGTGCTCGCGGCCGCCGCGGGGATCGTGATCGCGCTCGACGGCACGGCCGCGATCCGGGACCGGCTGCACGATCTCGGCGCCCCGACTTCGGGCGACAAGTGGGTCGACATCGGGTCGGCCGCGGGGATCTCGGGCCTGCTCGTGATGTTCTTCGGCGCGGTGCTCGGTGGCGTCCGAGGCGAGCGCTGGCACCAGCGACTGCTCGAGCGCGCGGCCGACCCCACGTACGGGCCGTCCACGGACGCGGCCGCGCCGGTCGCAACCGGCGAGACGCGTGACGAGGAGCCGCTCGACGGTGCCGACGACGAGCCGCGCGTCGTGTGGTCACAGGCTCCGCCGACGCCGGTGGTGACCGCGCCCGAGCGGCGCGAACGACGTGAAGAGGACGCGCCGCCGGTCTACGAAGCGAAGGGCTCGAAGGTCGAGCCGACCGAGCCGGAAGCCGAGAAGCCAGAAGCCGAGAAGCCGGATGCCGACCAGCCGGCAGCCGACCAGCCGGCAGCCGAGCAGCCCGACGCCGAGAAGCCCGCAGGCGCGCAGGCCGACGCAGACCGGCGTTCCTAGCGCCGCGCGCCACCGGGGGCTTGCCCGAAGTCGCGGGGTGACGTCGCTGCGCGCGGCTATGCCATCTCGCCCATCAGATTGATGAACGCGTCGACGTCGCCCGTCTTGCCCTTCACCATCTCGAGCTGGGTACCGAGCCCGCCGGGGAACTCTGCCGGCGCGTAGCACTCGAAGCGATCGCTCTCCATCACCTCGACGATGCTCGCGGCGCACTCGGCGGCCGGTACGAACGGCCCGTCGTACAGCGCGGGGTCGTTGTCGGGCAGGTCCCAGATCTCGGTTTCGATGGGGCCGGGCAGCACGAGCTTCACCTCGACGCCGGTGCCGTGCAGATCGATCGCCATCGACTCGCTCCAGCCGCACATCGCGAACTTCGACGCGCAGTACGCAGCCTCGTGCGCGATACCGAGGCGGCCGCCCATGCTCGAGACCATCACGACACATCCGGAGCCACGTTCGAGCCAGCGGGGGAGGAGCGCCAAGGTCATCCGCACCGGGGACGTGAAGTTGATCCGCATGACGTCGTCGACGGTCTCGTTCGTGAGGCGTTGCACCGGTGTCCGCTTCGGGATCGCGGCATTGTTCACCAGGCCATCGAGGCCGCCGAAGGCTTCCCACGCCTCGTCGACGACGCGCTCGGCCGCGTCGAGATCACCGAGGTCGGCCGCCCACATGCGAGATGCGGGCATGTGCCGGCGGCACTGCTCGAGCACCTCTTCGAGCCGCTCCTTGCGTCGCGCGACGATGCCGACGGTCGCGCCGCGCGCCGCGAGCATCGGTGCGAGCGCCGCGCCGATGCCGGACGACGCGCCGGTCACCAGAATGCTCGAGCCCTCGATGCGCATGCGTCCCCCAAAGGAGGGCGACGGTACCATCCGGCTCGTGTACGACGTCGTCGTCGTGGGTGCGGGCATGGCCGGCGTCACCGCGGGACGTGACTGCGCGCGCGCGGGTCTCGACGTGGTCGTGCTCGAGGCGCAGGACCGGGTCGGCGGGCGGGTGTTCACCGCGCGCGACTTCTGTGAGCATCCCGTCGAGCAAGGCGCGGAGTTCGTGCATACCACCGACGCCGATACGTGGCCCGAGGTCCGTGCCGGCGACTTCGAGACGATCGAGTGCGATCCCGGTTCCGGTTTCATGATGTCGGTCGGCGGTGTGTGCACCCCCGACCTGTGGACCGACCCTTCGTTGGCACAGCTCGGTGACATGCTCGACGAAGTCGCGAGCTACGACGGCCCCGACATCACGGCTGCCGAGCTGATCGATCGCAAGAACCTCGACGGCGTCGCCCGCGTCATGGCCGACCAGATGCTCACGCTGCACCCGCTCGGCGATGCCGACCAGCTCGGCGTGATCGGGCTACGAGACGACCGCGTGGTCGACCTCGAGCTCGGCTGCGACTGGCGCCTCGCCGCTGGCTACGACGCGCTGCCGCGCTGGATCGGCGAAGACCTCGACATCAGGCTCGGCACCCCGGTCACCGAGGTCCGCTGGAGTGCGAGCTCGGTCGCTGCCGTCACGTCGACCGGTGAGCAGATCGAGGCGCGCGCGGGCGTCTGCACGCTGCCCGTCGGGGTCCTCAAGTCGGGCGTGGTGCGGTTCGTCCCCGACCTCCCGACCGCCAAGTGGCAGGCGCTCAACGGGCTCGAGATGGGCGCGGTGCTGAAGATCCTCTACCGCTTCGGTGAGCGGTTCTGGCCCGACGACCTCACGATGCTCGGCTGCGACGGCCCGGTACGTCTCTACTGGACGCCCCTGTACGGTCGGGGCGACGACGCGTCACCCGTGCTGACCGCGTACGTCGGCGGCCACCGCGCCCGCTCGCTGTCCGCGCTGACGGAGGAAGCCGCGGCACGCGTGGGCCTCGACGATCTCGACCGGCTGTTCCCCGACGCGCGACCCTCGCACCTGTGCGACGAGTGGCGCCGGGTCGACTGGTGCACGAACCCGTACACGCGGGGCGGCTACAGCTTCGTGCGTCTCGGTGGTGCCGGATCGCGCGCCAAGCTGGCGGCGGCCGACACCGGCGCGCTGTTCTGGGCCGGCGACGCGACGACGACCACCACGATCGCGGCCGTCGTGCACGCGGCATATGCGACGGGGAAGCGGGCCGCGGCTGAGGTGGCGGCGCACCTCGGCGATTAGGACTCGCGCTCGTGCGACTCCCGCGCGGCCCAGCCGAACACGCCCTTCGCCATCGTCGACGACTCTGCAGCCACGCGTTGCTCGTACACCTCGGCGCGAGCGCGGTGCGCGTCGGTGTCGTCGGGCGCGGCCAGCACCGCCCAGTCGGCCAGGTGGGCAGCGAGGCGGAGATCCCCGGCAGCGGCCAGCTCGATCGCTCGGGCCGTGAGCGCGCGGGCCCCGCCGGCGAGCGCCGCGACCTCGCGGGCGACGTCGGCATCCGCGGCCGGCTTCAGTCGTGACGGGTTTCCGTCCCACCAGCCGCCGTAGAGCCGCCACACGTTGCGCACGACGAACTCCGGCTCGTCGTAGACGGGGCGCAGGTACGGCTTCTCGAGGAGGCGTGCGGGCGCACGCACGGTATGGACGATCTCGTCGAGCGTCGCGCCCGCGTTCATCAACGTGACTGTCTCGTCGTGCAGGTGCTCGAGCAGCGCGGCGGTGTCGAGCAGCGCCTCGCGCACACGGTCGACTCCGACGACCCGCAGGCCGTGGCCGGGCAGCATCGTCCGGGCGTCGAGCGCCGCCATCGTGCGTAGCGCGACAGCCCAGTCCTTCGGGTAGCGCTGGACCTTCTGCGGGTTTCCGCAGTTCGGCGATGCCCAGATGAAGAGGTCGCCGGTGCACAGCACACGCCGGTGTGGCGCCCACACCCAGGTGTGGTCGTCGGTCTCACCCCGGGCGTGGTGCAGCTCGAGCGGCTCACCGCCGATCTCGATCGTGAGCTCGTCGCGGTAGGTCTCATCCGGATAGCGGTAGTCGAGCGGCCACTCGAGGTCGGGGATCGAGAACTGACGCCGGTTGACGGCCGCGTTGTAGCCGGCGGTCGCGCGGTAGCGGTCGAAGCGTGCCGGCACTGCTTCGTGCGCGATGACCCGCGGCGCGGCCAACCCGCGCTCCTCGTTCTCGGCCTCGTAACGCTCGACGCCGAAGCAGTGGTCGATATGGCCGTGGGTGAATACCGCGGTGTGCAGTGGTCGATCGCTCCAGGCTCGCAGCGCCTCGTGGACGCGCGCGGCGAGGAACGTGCTGCTGGTGTCGACCAGCACGAGCCCTTCGTCGGTACCGAACGCGCTCACGTTCGCAAACGCGGCGACGAACGCAGTGTCGTCGGGCAGCGCGGCGAGCTCGCCCCACTGCCGGAACGGATGGTGCACGCCGACGTCGACGTCGCCCCGCCAGAGTCGGTCGGCGACGTCGAGCAGGTCGGCCATCTCGTCAGGACGTGATCTCGACCGGCGTCCCGAGGGGGAGGATCTTCGTCAGCCGCGTGATCCCGTCGTTGCTCATGCGGATGCAGCCGTGTGTGATGCTCTGGCCCAGTACGGACGCGTCGTTGTTGCCGTGGATGCCCAGCTCACCGTCGCCGCCGTTGAACTCCTCGAGCACGTTCGAGTGTCCCGACAAGCCGTAGGCATACGGCCCGTAGACCGTGTCGGGGTCGGGTGCCTCGAGGAGCACGCGCAGGTAGTACTTGCCCGTCGGCGTCGGCGTGTCCGATGCGCCGATCGCCACCGGTTCCTGGAGCAGCACCTGCTCGCCGTCGTACACGGTGATGCGATGCGAGCCGAGCTCCACCTGGATGCGATACGGGACGGAGGTGAGGTTGACGTCGCTCGCGTGCACCCAGCCGGTCGTGCCGTTCGGCCGTACCGGGAGCAGCACCTGCACCCACTTCCCTTGCTGCTGCTCGACGAGGAACACGAGCGGGACCCCGAGCTTGGGGTCGTTGTTGATGTGCCACGGGTTCTCGAAGCTCTGCTTCGGCTCTGACGCGCCGGGTGACTCGAAGACCTCGATGTTGGGCACCGTCACCTGCGCCACCTGGCTGGTGCCCGGCGGGAGCGCGGCCGTACCGGTGGATTCCGACCGCTTGTCTCCCAGCGTCGGGCGGTCGTTCCCACCGCCGCCGCACCCGACGGCCAGTACGGCGACCACAGCGAGCGCGCCGACGCGCGCGGCAATGGTGCGGGCGTTCACGGCGAGGCACGTTATCGGTTGCCCGGGTCACGCCGACGTGGACTCGATACGGTGAGGCGGTGGAAGACTCGGCGGCGCCGGCGGCCGACGGCGTCGCGGAGTGGCAGGTCGCCGGGCTGTACGACCCGGCGTCGCCGACCGCAGCGGACCGTCTCGGGCTGCTCGAGTACCTGACCTCGCTCGGCGCGACCGTCGAGGAGATGGTCGAGGCGGACCACGCCGGCTGGCTGCCCGGCGTCGCCGGCCACCTCGTGCGGCGCAGAGGCCGCACGCTCCTCACTCCCGAGGAGACGGCCGAGCGCGCGGGGATGGACCTCGAGACGCTCGCGCGCGTGGCGCGTACGTCGGGGCTCCCGGCGATCGCGCCTGGGCGACCGATGTTCCTCGAATCCGATGTCGAGACGTTCGAGGTCTTCCTGCTCGGCGGTGCCATGTTCGGCGAGGAGGTCACACTCCAGTTCTCTCGTGTGATCGGCGCGTCGCTGAGCGCGATCGCCGACGCGGCCATGTCGACGTTCAGCCTCAGCGTCCAACGGCAGCTCGACCGCGCGCACGCCGGTGAGCTCGAGCAGGCGAGGGCGGTGGCGGGAGCGAGCGAGCTCCTCGTTGAACAGGTCCCGCACGTGATCGAGTCGCTGTTCTTCCATCACGTCGAGGCCGCGTCGCGGCGCACGCAGGCCGCCGCGGGTGCGACCACCGAGCTCCTCGAGCTGAGCGTCGGGTTCCTCGACTTGGTCGGCTCGACCATCCTCACGCAGGAGCTGCCTGCTGACGAGCTCGGAGCGGCGATCACCGAGTTCGAGCAGACGGCGACGTTGCTCGTCGGCGGGCACGACGGACGGGTGGTGAAGACGATCGGCGACGAGGTGATGTTCGTCAGCGGCGACGCGTCAGACGCGTGCGTGATCGCGCTCGAGCTGCGTGACCACGTCGAGCGCCATCCGGTCCTGCCGTCGCTTCGCGGTGGCATCGCAGTCGGCGGGCTCGTGCGCGGCTATGGCGACTACTACGGACCGATCGTGAACATCGCCGCGCGCGCGGTGAAGCTGGCCGATCCGGGCGCGATCCTCGTGACCGACGAGGTGTGCCGTCGTGTCGCCGACGCCGACGGTCTCCGGTTCGAGCCGGCCGGTGAACGAGAGCTTCGCGGCTTCGCTCAACCGGTCACGCTGCACGTGGTCGAGCGCGCGTAGATGCCTCGGTTCCGGCGCGCGCTCCTCGACGCGGCTCACGAGCTCGGTACCCGCGACCCGGTGATGCGCGCGATGATCGAGCGCATCGGCGCGCCCGACGTCCGGCGTGGTCGCCCGAAGCGGGGCCACTTCTCGGAGCTCGCTCGCGCGATCTGCTACCAGCAGCTCGCGGGCGCCGCCGCCCGCGCGATCCATGGGCGGTTCGAGGGCCTGTTCGACGGTGAGCCGACCGCGGCAGCGGTGCTCGCGCTGCGTGTCGACGCGCTGCGTGCCGTGGGTCTGTCGGCGAGCAAGACCGCGTCGATCCGCGATCTCGCCGAGAAGGTCACCAGTGGCGCCGTCCAGCTCGACCGTGTCGGGCGACTGCCCGACGACGAGATCGTGCGCGAGCTGACGCTGGTTCGCGGCATCGGTCGCTGGACCGCGGAGATGTTCCTGATCTTCCAGCTCGGCCGGCCCGACGTGTGGCCGGTCGACGACTTCGGGGTGCGCAGGGGGTACGCGCAGCTGTACGGGCTGCCCGAGATGCCGAAGCCCAAGGAGCTCGAGCCCCTGGGCGATCCGTTCCGCCCGTACCGCTCCTACGCGGCGTGGTACTGCTGGCGCGCCACGGACACGGTCCTGATGGTCGACTCGGAGGAGTGACGCTAGAGGTTCGTGGATGCGGCCTGCCCGTCCATGCCGGTCGGTCGCCCGCGCTCGTCGTACTGGTCCTGCATGCGACGCCGCTGCGCGGCGAGCGGCGGCATGTTCATGCGCCGCCGGCGGTCGTCGACCCGCAGCGGGTCCTCGATGGGCCAGGGCGCGATCCCGTGATCGTCACGCACGACGAACTGTGACCCGTAGACCTGGGGGCGCCCCTCGGCCATGCGGACCCGGTCGACGAGGCACGCGTAGTGCGCAGGGTTCGCGTCTCCGCAGTCGACCGCGGCTTCGAGGTGCTCGAGACAACGGCGTTGCAGCCCCGCGTCACCGAGCTGCGCGATCTGCCACGCCGCGTCCTCACCGTCGATCCCGACGAGGCGGATGCCGGGCCAGACCTCGTAGTCGTCGAGGATCTCCCAGAGCCGGTCGGCGCTCGCGGTGTCAGCAGCGTGCGTGGCCAGGCGGACCAGCTCGCCGCGGAGCGCTTCGTCACGCGCCATCGCCGGCAGGATACGCCGGTGAGCATGTGAACGCGTTCGCCGCCGTACTCGGGCTCGGCTGACGCGAAAGCCGCGCGCCGGTGCCGGCCGCCTCGCTACGCTCGTCGACGTGTAGCGCGCCGGTCCCTCCGTCCTCGCCGCTGTTCTCGGCCCGACTTCTTCTGGGGACCGCCGCATGCCGTCTCGCTCCTTCTCCGTCGTCGCCCGCGGGTTGACCGTCGCGCGTGGTGGCCGTCCGATCCTCGCCCGCGTCGATCTGAGCCTCGAGCCGGGCGCGCGCGTGGGCGTCGTCGGGCCGAACGGCGTCGGCAAGACCACGCTGCTCCGCGTGCTCGCCGGCGTGGACGTCCCCGATGAGGGAACCGTCACGCGTCGCCCCGTCACGACGCGCGTCGGGTATCTCGCGCAGGAGGCCGATCGGTCGACAGAGACGCTCGGCGCGTTCCTCGAGCGTCGTGCCGGTGTCACCGCCGCCGAGTCGGCCCTCGCGGCGGCGTCGGTCCGACTCGCGGCGGGCAGCGCCGGTGCGGACGAAGCGTACGCGGCCGCGCTCGACGGCTATCTGGCGTCGGGCGGGCCGGACTTCGACGCGCGCATGCGGGCCGTCTGCGCCGATCTCGGCCTCCCGGCGCGACTGGTTGACGCGCCGACGTCGACGCTGTCGGGTGGTGAGGCGGCGCGGGCGTCGCTCGCATCGGTGCTGTTGAGCCGGTTCGACGTGCTGCTCCTGGACGAGCCCACGAACGACCTCGACTTCGTCGGGCTGGAGCGGCTCGAGCAGTTCGTGCAGGACGGAGAGGGCGCGGTGGCGGTCGTCAGCCACGACCGGGCGTTCCTCGAGCGGACGATCACGAGCGTGGTCGAGCTCGACGAGCACGCACACACGGCAACCGAGTACGCGGGTGGCTGGGCTGCCTATCTCGAAGCGCGAGCCACCGCGCGGCGCCATGCCGAGGAGGAGTACGCGGCGTACCGGGCGGAGCGGTCGCGACTCGAGGAGCGATCGCGGACGCAGCGGCAGTGGGCGGTGCAGGGCGTTCGACGAGCCAAACGCGATGACGGCGAGCGCGACAAGTACATCCGTCACGCGCGGATCGTGCGCTCGGAGCAGCAAGCTGCCAAGGCACGCGCCACCGATCGCGTGCTCGAGCGACTCGAGATCGTCGAGAAGCCTTGGGAGGGGTGGGCCCTCCGTCTGGAGATCGCGTCGGCCGGCCGCAGTCGCGAGCACGTCGTGCGACTCGACGGCGCGGTCGTGGAGCGCGGCGGGTTCCGGCTGGGTCCCGTCGACCTCGACGTGCGGTGGGGCGATCGGATGGTCATCGTGGGCCCGAACGGCTCCGGGAAGACGACGCTGCTCCTCGCGGTGCTCGGCCGCGTGCCGCTCGTCGCGGGCTCGCGACACGTGGGCCCGAGTGTCGTCGTAGGGGAGATCGACCAGACCCGGACCGCATTCTCCGGCCCGGCCCACCTCCTCGACGCGTTCATCGCCGAGACCGGTCTGATCCTTCCCGAGGCCCGGTCCCTGCTCGCGAAGTTCGGTCTCGAGGCCGACCACGTCCTGCGCCCCACCGCCACGCTGTCGCCGGGTGAACGCACGAGGGCTGTGCTCGCGCGTTTCCAGGCCCAGGGCGTGAACTGCCTCGTGCTCGACGAGCCGACGAACCATCTCGACCTGCCCGCGATCGAGCAGCTCGAGCAGGCGCTGGAGAGCTACGAGGGCACGTTGCTCCTCGTCACGCACGACCGCCGGCTCCTCGATACGGTCCGCGTGACGCGGACCGTGCACGTGGTGGGCGGGAGCGTGCGAGAACGGACCTGACGGGCGCCGGTCAGCTCGCGCGGGTGGCGCGGGCCTGCGCGGGGTGCTCGCCCTCGCAGAGCTCCTCGAGCATCTTGTCGCAGAACGCGGGGAGGTCGTCGGGCTTCCGGCTGCTCACCAGGCCATGGTCGACGACGACTTCCTCGTCGACCCAGTTCCCGCCGGCATTCCGGATGTCGGTCCTGAGGCTGGGCCACGACGTGATCGTCCGGTCGCGCACGACGTCGGCCTCGACGAGTGTCCACGGACCGTGGCAGATCACGGCGACCGGCTTGCCCGCCTCGAAGAACGCGCGCGCGAAGGCGACGGCCGCGTCGTCCATGCGCAGCTGATCCGGGTTCGCGACGCCGCCGGGGAGCACGAGCCCGTCGTAGTCGTCGGGTCGTGCCTTCGACACGGTGACGTCCACCTCGAAGGTGTCGGCCTTGTCCAAGTGGTTGAAGGCCTGGACGTCGTCTTCCTTCGGTGCGATCAGCACCGGGCTGCCGCCCGCGTCGACGACCGCCTCCCACGGCGTCGTGAGCTCTACCTCCTCCACGCCCTCGTTCGCCATGAGGAACGCGATCGTCTTGCCCTGCAACGTGTGTTCATGGGTTTCGGCCATGCGGCGCTCGTACCCGACGATGTGGGGCAGAAAACGTCAGTCGATCGGTCGCCGTCCGACCAGCAGATACGCCATGGGGCCGACGATGGTGACCATGTTGACGAGGCGCCAGAGCAGCTTCGGCCCCCGCACCTTGTTGTGCTCGCGATCGGAGAGGTCGCGCTGCGCCCAAGCGGTCAAGGCGAACTGGGCGGCGGCGACCGCGATCAGCGCGACCTTCTCGCGGCCGGAGCGCTCGCGCCACCGCTTCCGGGTCGCCATGTGGGCGAACATACCCGGATGCTGCGAGGGATAGCCCATACCGCGGTCTGTGTGCCGGACGTGGAGGCAGCGGTCCGCTGGTACGCGGACGTGCTCGGTCTGTCGGTGCTCTCACCGCCATACCTCATGGAGGGCGAGCAGATCGAGCGGGACATGGCCGGCCTCGTGCCGTCGCCGGTCGCGGTGAAGGCCGCGATCGTGGGCGGCCACGACGACGACGACCGCGTGCTCGAGGTCATCGAGTACCCACGCGCGCCCGGCCGCGCCCGACCCGCCGATGCCGCGGTCACCGACCATGGCTTCAGCCACGTCGGGCTCGTCTGCGACGACGTCGACGCCACGCGCGCCGACCTCGAGGCGAAGGGAGTGCAGTTCCTCAAGGACGGCGTCGCCCGCGTCGCGGGCTTGCGCACCGCGTGGCTGCGCGACCCGTGGGGCAACGTGTTCATCCTCATGAGCAAGCGCGACACGTCGAAGCCCTATTACCGCCAGGTGTGACGAGCGTCATTCCGTGGCGGCGCTCGCACCGGCTGCACGTAGGGTGACTCGGCGATGGCCACGTTGCGCGAGCCAGGTCCGGAGGACGCGACCGACGCACTCGTCGATGGTGACCGCATCCTCGCCCGGGGCACGGCTCGGGCTGCGCTCGCGCATCGCAGCTTCCGCATCGTGTGGGGGGGCACCTTCGCGTCGAACGTCGGCACATGGATGCAGAACGTCTTACTCGGCGCGTACGGCTACACGCTCACCCACTCGGCGACGTACGTCGGTCTGCTGTTCTTCGCCCAGCTCGGGCCGCTGCTGCTGCTGTCGAACGTGGGTGGTGTGCTCGCCGACCTGCTCGACCGTCGTCGTCTGCTGCTGTGGGCCCAATGGCAGCAGCTCGTCTTCTCGGTCGTGCTCGCGCTGCTGGCGACGGCGTCGCACCCGTCGCAGACGCTCATCTTCCTGTGCGTGCTCGTCATCGGGATCGGCAACGCGCTCGGCGCGCCGGCGCTGAGCGCGATCCTGCCGACGCTCGTGCCCCGTCCCGATCTCGCCGGAGCGGTGTCGCTCCAGTCGGTGCAGATGAACCTGTCGCGTGTGATCGGGCCCGCGATCGGAGCTGCGATCTACGCGGGGATCGGCGCCGCGCCCGTCTTCTTCATCAACGCCGGCACGTACCTATTCGCGATCGCGGCGCTGTCGGTGGTCGACTACCCGCGGCACCCGGCTGCCCCGCGGGGCAGTGGTGTGGGTGTTTGGGCGCGGGTCGTCGAGGGCTTCCGGATCGCCCGAGCCGACCGGCTCATCCGCCGGGTGCTCGTCGTGCTGGTGACGCTGTCGTTCTTCTCGCTCGCCTTTATCGGGCTGATGCCCGCGATCGCCGCGACCGACTTCGGGATCCGGGCGCGCAGCGTGGAGTACGGCGTGCTGTACGCGTTGTTCGGGCTCGGCGCCGCGCTCGGTGCGATCAGCGTGGGGACCTTCTTCGCGAGCTGGCCGAAGGCGCGGCTCATCCAACCGGCGCTCGTCGCGTTCGCGGCGCTGCTCGCCGGGTTCGCGTTGGCGCGTTCGCCGGAGCTCGCGTTCGCGCTGGCGCCGATCCTCGGTTACGCGTACTTCGTCGTGATCACGTCACTGTCGACGGTGCTCCAGGAGCACGTCGACGACGCGGTTCGCGGCCGCGTCGTCGCGCTGTGGATCATGGGCTTCGGCGGCACGGTGCCCCTCGGGGTGCTGCTCGGAGGCGTGGTCGCGCACGCCACGTCGCTGACCTTCGTGCTGCTCGCCGGCGCGGCGGTTGCGCTCTTGCTCGCGCCGTACGCCGACCTGCGCGCGGCAGGCGCGCCCAGTTAGCCGGCGCTCGGAGCCGACGCGTCGACCGGCTCGATCTCGAGCACCGCGAGCAGACGCCCGAGGCCGAGGAACGCCGCGCAGCAGATCGTCAAGTCGAGGATCTCGTCGTCGCCGAAGTGCGCCCGCAGCTGCGCGAAGAGCTCGTCGTCGATGCCCTGGTGGTCGAGGGCGAACCGCTGTGCGTACTCGATCGCCAACCGCTCGCGCTCCGTGTACCCGGTGTGGGAGTGCGCCTCGCCCACGTGCGCGTAGAGCTCTTCCGTTGCGCCGGCCGCGACCACGGAACGGGCCCGGAAGTCGCGGCAGATGCGGCAGTCGTTGATCTCTGCGATACGCACCCGCGCGGCCTCGCGTTCACGCGCGGGAAGCTTGCTGTGCTTGTACGGCCCTTCGATCATCGCGGTGATCGTCGGCAGGAGCTCGGGCCGGAGCTGCCAGACCTGGCGCAGAGGCCCGCCCGGGCCGTCGGGCACCGCGATTCGTGGCACTACGAGGTCTTGGCCTTCGACCAGGGTGTGACCGGCCGTTCGACGGGCTCACCGCCGACCGTCGTATCGACACGCTCGGCGTAGAAGCACACGAGCCCGCCGATCCGTTCCATCCCGTCGATCGGCTCCTCGTACGTCCAGGCCAGATCGCGGTGCTCGGCGCCGTCGACCGTCGCCGACCAGTACGACGCCTGCCCCTTGAACGGGCACACGGTCTCGGTCGGCGTCGGCTCCAACAGGTCCATGCGGACGTCGTCGCGCGGGAAGTAATGGCGCGGTGGCAGCCCGGTCTCCTCGAGCACGACGACGCGATCCGACGACGCGAGCACCTCGCCATCGAGCAGCACCTCCACCCGAGCCGGCTCGTCGCGCAACGTGATGTGGTGGCCCTTGGGATCCATGGTGTCGACCTTAGACTCGCCCGCCGGCGCTGCTGGACCGGCGGCGGGATCTGTGGGGGAGCGATGCGCGCGGAGGGGATCGCGGTGGTCACCGGGGCGAGCCGCGGCATCGGGCGCGCGGTCGCGCTCGAGCTAGCGCGCCGTGGCTTCGACGTCGTCGCCACGATGCGCGACCCGCCCGCAGGCGAAGCCCTGCTCGACGACGCAGCCGATCTCGGCGGCTCCGTACGCGTCGAGCGGCTCGACGTGACCGATCACGACTCGATCCGGCTTCCCGACGGGTTGCGGGTGCTCGTCAACAACGCCGGGACCGAGGCCGAGCACCCGCCGTTCGAGGCGACCTCGCTCGACCTCTGGCGCATGATGTACGAGACGAACGTGTTCGGGCTGATCGAGGTGACCCGCCGTGCGGTCCCGCTGCTGCGCGCGTCCGGCGGGGGCGTGATCTGCAACGTGACGTCGTCGTCGATCCTCGCCCCGGTTCCCTTCTTCGCGCCCTACCGGTCGAGCAAGGCGGCGGTCGGTGCGATCGGCGAGAGCCTGCGAGCGGAGCTCGCGCCGTTCGGCATCCGGGTCCTCGAGATCATGCCGGGCCCGATCGACACCGACATGCTCGCCGGGTCGGGGAAGCCACCCGCCGCGGTCGACCACGCGGCCTACCGGGAGATGGCCGAGCGTTATCACGCAGGGCGTCAGGGCATCGAAGGGTCGGTCACGTCGACCGAGGACGCGGCGCGGACGATCGCCGACGCGATCCTCGACGACGACGCGCCGCTGCGCGTCGCGTGCGATCCGCTGGCGGCCGGCATGCTCGACGCGTGGCGCAAGACCAGCGACGAGGACTTCATGCGGTCGATGCTGCCGGCCTGGACCGGCGACACCGGCTGACCCCACGTATTGGAGACCCCGGGGCGTCGAATTGACGCCTCACACTCTCCAGAACACGGGAGCTACGCGCAGCGTCCGAGCCACGGGCCCGCGCCGCGCCACTGGTACAGCGTCCACGCCATGTCGTCCTGGTCGTACTGCGACGCGGTGTGCGGCGGTACACCGACGAGCTCGAGCCGGCCCGCGTGGTTCGCCGCGCTGTCCCACGTCGCCTGGAGGAACTGGTACGCGCCCATATAGGGGCCGGCCGGATTGTACGCGGCGTAGTTGCCGCCGCTCTCGTGCGCCCGCGTGCACACGAGGAAGGGGTCGTCGTGATGCGGGTGTACGCCTGGCGTGGGTGTGTAGGTCGGTGGCGCGACGGCCGGCGCGGGTTGCGGCGCGCCTCCGCCCGTCGGTGGTTGCGGGTTCGTTCCCTGTGGCGCTTGCTGCTGCTGCGCGGCCGCCGGCGCGGCCGCGGCTGCTGCGGCCTCGGCTTCGAGCTGTCGCTTCCGCTCGATCGCGGCGTTGAGCTTGGCGTCGATCTCACCGCCGCGCGCCTTCACCTGCTCGAGTGCAGCGGACTGAGACGCGCGCGCGTCGGCCAGGTGCCCGCGCTCGCTCTCGAGCCGCGCTCGTGCCTTCCGCAGCCGGTCGGAAGCAGCGTGATCACGGGCGTTGAGCCGGTCGAGCAGTTGTGTGCGCCGCGCCGCGTTCATCGCGTCGTCGCTCGTGATGATCGAGCTGAGCTGGTCACCGCTCCCGGTGTACGCGCTCACGGCTCGGTGCTCGACGAGCGCGCGGAGCCGTCGCATGCGCTGCTTCAGGCCGGGCAGCCGGTGCTCGATGCCGGCGATCTGGCCCTCGAGCCGCTGATAGGTCTCGAGCGCGTCGAAGTACTCGCCCGAGGCTCGATCAGCCTCTCGCCGCAGCTGCTCGACGGTCTGGTCGGCGTCGCTGAGCGGATCGGCACCGACCGCGTGGGGCACGGCCAGCAACGTCCCGGCCGCGAGGACGACGACCAGGGTCAAGCGGTTGCGGCCGCGCGACGATGACGTCCGGTGCTCGGGGATGCCCCGAGGCTAGTGCGGTGCCGCCCGGACCCCGCCAGCCGGTCGCGGCACCCGTCTCCGAGCCTGGTTACGCTTTCCGGCGGGACAGGGAAGTGGGCGCCGACTGCGGCGTCTATGGACATCTTTGGGGGGTCCTGATGAGGGCACGCTGGTTCGCGGTCCTGATCCTCGGGTTCGTCGCCGGAGCCGCCACGATCATCCTGGCCGACAGCGGGCCCGACGAGACGCGCGTGACCGTCCCGGTGGCGTCCGGTGTGCCGGCGCCCGGTGCGACCGCGATCAACGGTCAGCACATCCACGGCGTAAAGGCCGGCGACGTCGCGGCCGAGGCGAAGCCCGACAAGCCGCTCGACCGCGCGACCCGTGACGTGCTCCAGGCGCAGCTGATGGTGGCGCGCGACGTCGCGATGCGGTACCCGACGGTCGCCGACGCGACGGCAGCCGGGTACTTCCTCGCCGGCGGCTTCGCGCCGGGAAGCGGTGCGCACTACGTGGGCATCGGAGGCATCGCCTTCGGCAACTCCCAGATCGACGTCGCGCATCCGTCGACGCTGATCTACGACGGCACCAGCCCCGACTCGCGCATCGTCGGGCTGATGTACCTCGGGTACGGCGGCAAGAAGGCACCGGCAGGCTTCGCGGGGCCCAACGACCACTGGCACCGGCACAGCGGCGTGTGCATCAAGTACGGGGGCGGCCAGATCGAGGTCCCGTTCCCGGCCGACGCCGACGTCACGCGCAAGCAGTGCGCCGACGTGGGCGGCAGCTTCCTGAACATCACACCGTGGATGGTGCACGCCTGGGTCGTCCCGAGTTGGGAGAGCCCGCTGGGCGTGTTCTCGCACGACAACCCCAACGTGCGTTGCGCCGACGGCACGTACACCACCGACAAGGCCGGGTTCTGCAAGGGGACGTAGCGAGCACACCGGTGGAGCCGCCATCGAGTCGGTGGCGGCTCCCCGATGCGCACGACGCGGTCGACGAGGTCGCCGGCGTCGGCGCCGACCTCGAGCCCGGGACGCTGCTCGCCGCGTACCGGTCAGGGCTGTTCCCGATGCGGCTGCGTGCGGGCGGCCAGCTCGCGTGGTGGTCGCCCGACCCGCGGGCCGTCATCCCGCTCGACGGCTTGCGCGTCAGCCGGTCGTTGCGCCGCTCGTGCCGGCGGTTCGAGACCACGGTGGACCGTGCGTTCGAGGCGGTGATGCTCGGGTGTGCCGACCCCGCCCGACCCGACGGGTGGATCGACCGGGAGTTCGTGGCTGCCTATACGGAGCTGCACCGGCTCGGCTGGGCGCACAGCATCGAGGTGTGGCCGAAGGGCGGAGCCGACGACGAGCTGATCGGCGGCATCTACGGCGTCGCGATCGGCGGCTTCTTCGCCGGGGAGTCGATGTTCCATCGGGCCCGTGACGCGTCGAAGGTCGCGCTCGTGGGGCTCGTCGACCGTCTGCGGGGCGGCGGCGCGGTGCTGTTCGACGTGCAGTGGTGCACGCCGCACCTCGCGTCGCTCGGTGCGATCACGATCCCGAGGGACGACTACCTCGAGCGCCTGTTCGACGCGATCCGCCGGCCGCCGGTGAGGTGGTCTTGATGCGTTTCTGAGCATGCCCGGGCATGCTCAGCGAGGCATCAAGAGGCGCGGTCGGCGGCGACGGCGTCGAGGAGCTCGTACTCCATCTCGGTGTCGACGGCGTCCTCGTACTCGATCACACCGATCTCGGTGAACCGGTCGCGGAGCCACGCGTCGCCGGCGTCGAGCAGGCCGAGCTTCTTGCAGTTCGGGACGATCTTGGAGAACAGCGCGGCCTGGAAGGGGTTGACGCCCGGGCGGCGGATCTCGAAGAGCATGCGGGTGATCGTCTCGCGGTCGACGCCGCAGCGCTCCCACACCGCGTGCATCATCAACCGGTCGCGCATCCGCAGCGCGGCCTCGAACGCGAACTCCTGGCGCTCCTTGATCTCCGCCGCGTCGAGCCCGGCGTAGTACTCCTTCAGCGAGAGCACGCCGAACGCCACGTGGCGCGCCTCGTCACTCATCACGTAGCGCAGCAGCTTCTTCAGCAGCGGCTCTTCGGTCACCATGTGCATGAAGCCGAAGGCCGCGAGCGCGAGACCCTCCACCATGATCTGCATGCCCATGTAGGTCATGTCCCAGCGTGGGTCGCCGACGATGTCGTCGATCAGCAGCTGGAGCGCGGGGTTGACCGGGTAGTGCCCGTTGAGCTTCGTGTCGAGGTAGCGGGAGAACACCTCGACATGGCGGGCCTCGTCCATCACCTGCGTCGCCGCGTAGTACTTGGCGTCGATCCACGGCGTCGTCTCGACGATCTTCGCCGTGCAGATCAGCGCGCCCTGCTCGCCGTGGAGGAACTGGCTCATCCGCCAGTTGAACGCCTCGACCGCGAGCCTCGTCCATTCCCGCTCGCTCCAGGTCTTGAGGGGCGAGCCGGGCAGATCGGTCAGCCGCTGGCGGACGTGCGTCACCGCCGCCTGCATCTCTGTCGCCACGGCCTCGATGTCGACGTCGATCGACCAGTCGAGGTCGGTCGCGCCGTTCCACTGCGAGGCCTTCGCCTTCTCGTAGAGCTTGGCGAGCCCGGCGCGGGTGCGGTCGTAGTCCCATGTGAAGATGGCGTCGCCACGAACGCCGGCCGTGTGCGCGAGGTCGCCGAAGTCGATGGCGTCGTCCGCGAGGATCGACTCGACGTCGTTGACGTTGTCGCGGCCGAGGAACTGCGTCCGGCTCTCCGTGGTGCTCATCGGCGCGCTCCCTTGCTGGCAACGACTGCGGTTACCCGAGGGTAGCCTGACGGCGATGGACGACCTGCTCGTGTACCACAACCCCGCGTGCAGCAAGTCTCGGGGCGCACTCGAGATCCTGCGGGAGCGTGGTGTGGAGGCCGACGTCGTCGAGTACCTGAAGGCGCCGCCCGACCGCGCCGCGCTGGAGCGCATCGTCGACGCGATCCCCGACCCACCGTCGGCGCTCGTCCGCAACGACCAGCGGTTCGAGGAGCTCGGCCTGAACCCGGCCGACTACGAGAGCCGAGACGCAGTGATCGCGTTGTTGCTCGAGCACCCCGAGCTCATGGAGCGCCCCGTCGTGTTCCGCGGCGAGCGAGCGGTGATCGCGAGGCCGTCGGAGCGGGTGCTCGAGCTCCTCGGCTGACGACCGGAGGAGAGGGCATGGCAGTCGTGACCCGGGACGAGACCACAACCGACGACCCAGTACGCGCCGAGCTGCGGTCGTGGCTCGCCGAGCAGTGGGAACCCGACCTCACCGTGCGCGAGTGGTGGGAGCGCCTCGCGGCCGCGGGCTGGGCCGCGCCGACGTGGCCCGAGGAGTGGCACGGCCGCGGCCTGTCGCGCGAGTACGCGGGCATCGTCGCCGAGGAGCTGCGGGACGCCGGCGCGATCGGCGGGCCGGCCGGGCTCGGCATGCTGCTCGCGGGGCCGACGATCCTCGCCCACGGTACCGACGAGCAGAAGCAGCGCTACCTCTGGCCGATCGTCAGCGGCGCGGAGGGCTGGTGCCAGCTGTTCAGCGAGCCCGGCGCCGGCTCCGACCTCGCCAGCCTCCAGACCAAGGCCGAGCGCGACGGCGACGAGTGGGTGATCACCGGCCAGAAGGTGTGGACGTCGGGTGGACAGATCGCCGACCTCGGCATGCTGCTCGCGCGCACCGACCCGGATGCGCCTAAGCACAAGGGCATCACGTACTTCGCGTTGCCGATGGACCAGGAGGGGGTCGAGGTGCGCCCGTTGCGCGAGATGACCGGGCGCGCCCTGTTCAGCGAGGTGTTCCTCGACGGCGCGCGCGTGCGCGACGACGTGATCATCGGGCTCAACGAGGGCTGGATCGTCGCGAACACGACGCTCGCCGCGGAGCGGGCAGGTCTCGGCACCGGCGGCGGTGGTGCAGGTGGTGCCGCGTTCCCGGGCAAGAAGGGCGGCATGCTCGAGACGCGCGCGGGAGACCTCGCCGAACGAGTCGGGCGCGGTGGCGCGGTGCAGCCCGCCAACTTCGGCCGCGCGTTCGACTTCTTGCGCGAGCTGACCGAGAAGCTCGGCCGGGGCGGCGACCCGATCATCCGTCAGCGGCTCGCCGAGCTGTACGTGCTCAACGAGGTCGGGCGGATGACCGGGCTGCGGGTGAAGGCCGCGCGCGCGGCCGGGCGGGGGCCGGGGCCCGAAGCCAACACCGCGAAGCTGCTGATGAGCCGGATCGTCCGGCTCGTGCGCGACCTCGGCCCCGAGATCATCGGCGCCGACGCCACGCTCACGGGCCCGTCGACCGCGGGCGGCGGTGTCGTGCAGGAGATGACGCTGTTCGCGCCCGGGCCGTCGATCTACGGCGGTACCGACGAGATCCAGAAGAACATCATCGGCGAGCGCGTGCTCGGCCTTCCCAAGGAGCCCGGTCCCGACAAGAGCACGCCGTTCCGCGACCTCAAGGTGGGCACCCAGTCCTCTTGATCCCGATCTGAACCTGCCGGGGCATGCTCAGGAACGCACAAAGGTCTTGTTGCGTTTCTCAACATGCCCGGGCAGGTTCAGATCCGCCATTGGGCGCCGGCTCGCCGCGCTGATCAGCTGATGTCGATGCGCGGCAGGATGCGCTCCAGACCGCGCGGGAGCCACCAGTTGGCCCTGCCGAGGATCTCCATCAGGGCCGGCACCAGGATCATGCGGACGAGGGTGGCATCGACCGCGACGGCGACTGCCAGACCGAGGCCGAACATCTTGACCTCCGCCACGGGGTTGGCGACGAAGCTCATGAACACGGTGATCATGATCAGCGCGGCCGACGTGATGACGCGCGCCGTAGTTCCGAGCCCGTTGACGACCGCGGTGCGTGTGTCGTGGCTCTGGTCGTACTCCTCGCGTACGCGCGTCAACAGGAACACCTGGTAGTCCATCGACAGGCCGAAGAGGATCGCGAACATCATCATCGGCACGAACGACACGATTGGCACCGTGCTGTCGAGCCCGAACACACCTTTCGCCCAACCCCACTGGAAGACGGCGACGACGACGCCGTACGCGGCACCGACCGACAGGAGGTTCATCACCGCTGCGGTCGCGGGGATGACCACCGAGCGGAACACGAGCATCAGCAACAGGAACGACAGCAGCACGACGGCACCAATGAAGTAGGGGATGCGTTCGGCGATCTTGGCGCCGAGGTCGATGTACGCCGCGGTGATCCCGCCTACGTATGCCTTCACTCCCGCACTCTGGCGGAGCGCAGCCGGGACCACGTCGTCGCGCAGCTCGTCGACGAGGTCGGTCGTCGCCTGCGCGTCGGGCGTGCTGGTCGGCTCGACCGCGACGATCGCGGTGTCGCCCGCGGGATTCACCCGTGGCGGCGCGACCTCCGCGACACCGGGCGCCGCCTTCAGCGCGCTGACCAGCGACGGCGGCACCGAGCTGCCCTTCGGGTACGTGACCACGATCAGCAGCGGCCCGTTCGCGCCCGGGCCGAACGCGTCCTGCACGAGGTCGAACGCCTTGCGCTGGGTCGAGTCGGCCGGGGCGGTGCCATCGTCGGTCTGGCCGTAGCGGATCGAGAGGAACGGCGCGGCCAGCGTGAGCAGGATCGCGACGACCGCGACCGTGAACGGCCAAGGATGCGACGCGACGGTGGTCGCCCACCGTGCCCAGCCGCGTGGACCGGCGGCGTCAGGGCGTGGTGTGTGGCGACCGATGTGCAGACCGCGTACGCGGCCGCGCTCGATCCCGTGACCGAGGAGACCGAGCAGCGCCGGGAGCAGCGTCAACGCGGCCGCCATCATCACCGCGACCACGATCGCGGCCGCGAAGCCCAGCACCGCGACGTACGGGATACCCGAGACCACCAGACCGCAGATCGCGATGACGACCGTGGTTCCCGCGAACAGCACCGCCTGACCGGCAGTCTGCACCGCCTTCCCGATCGACGACTCGAGGTCCATCCCCGCGGCCGAGTTCTCGCGGTGGCGGGTCACGATGAACAGCGAGTAGTCGATCCCGACGCCGAGGCCGATCATCTCGCCGAGCTTGGGCGCGACGGTGCCGACGTCGGTCACGCTCGCCAGAAGCGAGATGCCGGCGAGACCGATCGCGAGCCCGACCAGCGCGGTGCCGATCGGCAAGCCGGCCGCGACGACCGAGCCGAACGCGAGCACAAGGATCACGACGGCGACGAGCAGGCCGATCTCGTCACCGACGCCACTCGGCGGCTGGTTCGCGTAGTCGGTGAGCGCGCCCCCGAACTCGACCTGCACGCCGGCATGTCGTGCCGGAGCGGTCGCGTGCTCGAGGCGCGCGAACGCGGCCTTGCCGAGCGCCGACACCTCCTCGCGGTACTGCACATGGACCAGCGCAGTGGTCTCGTCGCGCGAGGGGAGCGGGCCCGCGACCTGCGTGACCGACGGGAGCTGCTTGATGCGCGCGACGGTCTGCTCGATTGCCGTGACCGCCGGGCCGTTCGCGAGCGTGCCCGTCCGGGCATGGAACACGACCTGGGCGCTGCCGCCCGACTGCGAGGGGAACCGGGACTCGAGGAGGTCGAGCGCGGTCTGCGACGGCGCGCCGGGGATCGTGAAGTCGTCGACGGTCTTGCCGCCACTGGCGAGCGCGACCGAGCCCACGCCGATCGCGGCGACGACCCACACCAGCAGGAACCGCCAAGGGCGGCGCGCGGCGCTGCGACCGAGCCGTTCCAGGAACGCTCCCACCGGGGGGCGACCGTAGACGCGTGCGAGGATCGGACGGTGCATTCCCTGGATCCCGAGGAGTTCGCTCCGCCGGTCGCGGGCGGGCGCAGCGTCACTCGCACGCGTCGCGTCCGGCTTGGCGACGTCACCCCGTCGGGCCGTGTGCGCCTCGACACGCTGGCGCGATACCTCCAGGACATCGCCGCGGACGACGTCGACGACGCGGGCGTCGTCGGGACGTGGGTCGTCCGGCGCGTCGCGCTCGCGCTCGGGGATCTTCCGCGTTACGGCGAGACGGTCGAGCTCACGACGTTCTGCACCGGTTTCGGGAGCCGTTGGGCCGAGCGCCGTACCACGGCATGCGTGGGCGAACGCGCCGCCCTCGAGTCCGTTGCCATCTGGGTGTACGTCGATGACGCCGGCCGTTCGGCGCCGCTCGAGGGCTGGTTCTTCGACCTCTATGGCGTTGCGGCTGCGGACCGAAAGGTGAGCGTTCGTCTTCGGCACCCCCCGCCGCCTCCCGAGGCCGCGAGCCGCGCCTGGCCGCTGCGGGCAGCCGACTTCGACGTGCTCGACCACGTGAACAACGCGGCGTCGTGGGCCGTCGTCGAGGACGAGCTCGCGCGTCGGGCGTCAGGGCGACGGTTGCTGCGGGCCGAGATCGAATACCGCGTCCCTGTCGATCGCGGTGACCAGGTCGAGCTGCGGAGCGCGCTCGATGGCAACCTGCTCGCCTGTTGGATCACGTGCGACGCAGAGGTGCGCACCTCGGCGCGCGTCACGCTCGCCTGACTCGACTCGCTACGACACCCCGAGCTTTGCCGCGGCCTCGTCGCGGAAGCGCGCCGAGCGGTGCACCGGGTCGGTGTCGACCTTCGGGATCACGTGCTCGCCGAAGAGGCGCAACGTCTCGCCCGCGTCCTCGAACGACATGTTCAGTGGTAGCCCGAAGACGAGCTGGTCGCAGCCCACACTCTCGTAACGCCGTACCTGCTCGAGCACCTCGTCGGGGTCGCCGCAGAGGAGGTAGCCCTCGTCGATACGCGTCTCGATGTCCTCGAGCGTCGGCTCCGGGAACGGCTCGGGCCAGACCGGCACGCCCTCCACCTTCGGAAACGTGTCGTGGTAGTAGAAGACCAGGCTCTGGAGGTAGCTGATACCCATGTCGCACGCGACCCGGCGCGCCCGCTGCCCGTCTTCGAGGCACACGACGCCGTTGGTGATCATCACGTTGTCGTTGACGTAGTCGCCGACCGGCTCGGCCGACGCGATGTTGTCCTTGTAGGCGCGCACCATCGGCTCCATGTCCTTCACCGCCGCGACGTTGAACCCGAGCACACCGAGGCCGAGCTGCGCCGCTTTCGCGTACGTCGGCGGGTTGCCGGCCGCCACCCACATCGGCGGGTGCGGCTTCTTCCACGGCTTCGGCAGGACGTTGCGCGTCGGCATCTTCTCGTTCGGGTACGGCATCCGGAACGCCGGCCCGTCGTGCGAGTACTCGGTGGTGCGCCACATCTTCGGCAGCTCCCGGATCACCTCGTCCCACACGGCCTTCGTCACGTCGGTGTTCGGGATGTCGAAGCCGGTGACCTCGCGACTGCCCGCGCCCCGCCCGGTGCCCAGCTCGAAGCGTCCGTCGGAGAGGTGATCGAGCATCGCCGCCCGCTCGGCGATGCGAGCGGGATGGTTCACCTGCGGGTTGAGGTTGAAGATGCCCGACCCCAGGTGGATGCGGTCGGTGATTGCCGCGAGATACCCGAGGTAGGACGCGCTGTCCGAGAGGTGCGAGTACTCGGTGAGGAAGTGGTGCTCGACGACCCAGCAGTACTTCCAACCAGTCCGGTCGGCGGCCTGCACGAGCTCCGCTTCGCCGAGCAGCGCGTGGTGCTCGGCAGTCTCCCCCTCCGCTTCCACGCGCCGACGCGGCACGTGCGCCTGAATGAAGATCCCGAATTCCAAACTATGGCCTCGCTCGCTCGCTGGGCGGCACCGCACTGCCCTTCGTCGACGTGAACGACCGCTCGCTCGGCTGTGCCTCCGCTTGCTTCGCGCGCTGCGGCACAGGAGGAGAGCAGTCTCGCGCGGCTCGGTCGGCTGTGCCTCCGCTCGCTGCGCTCGCTGCGGCACGAGCGGGAGACGCGTCAGTGTTGCGCGAGGCGGAACGACTCGATCGTGACCTCGGTGGTGGCCGAGGCCTGGACGCCGACCTGGGCGCCGCGGCACGGGGCACGGCCGTGGTCGATCGAGCAACGTGCGAGCTCGTCCATGTCGAGCCGCGACTCACCGTTGAGCGTCACCGTCAGGCGATCGCCGTACAGGCCGATCATCAGCGTGTGACGACCGTAGAGGCGGGCCGCGTCGCCGGCGGGAACCTGGGCGAGCGGCTGCCAGGTCTGCTGACCGAGGTCCCACTGCCGGAGCAGGAAGCTTCCGTCGGCGGCGATCGTGTCGATGTCGAACGAGTACGCGGTCAGCCGCTCGGAGTCGTCGATGCTGGCACGGAACAAGATGCCGAAGCCGGCGCCTGAGCGGAAGTCGAACAACGCCTCCAAGGTGAAGTCGCCGGGTGCCACGAGATCCGCGAGCGCCCAGCGCGCGTCGGCTCGGCGCAACGCGAGCCCGCCACCGTCGGCCGTCGCGGTCGCGGGGAACATGCCGCCGACGTGCCAGGCCGAACCGGCCTGCTGGTAGTGACCGGTCGGCGCGGGGGCGCGATCGAACTGCGGTGGCGCGTACGCGGCCGGCTCCGTGGGCGCATACTCGGTGGTCGAAGGCGCGTAGGCGACCGGCGACGACGTGCGCACCGGCTCCGGCGCGTACGCAGGCTCCGGCGCGAACACCGGCTCGGCCACCTGCGATGCCCAGTTGATCTCGTTGACGGCGGCATCGGGCGCGCGGTACGCGAGCGGCGGCGGCATCTCCTCGACGAGGTCGGGAACGTCGACGACGAGCGGCTCGAACGCCCCCGCGTCGCCAGCCGGCGTGCTCTCGACCGACGGGGACCAGTCGACCTCGTCCGCCCGCGGCGACACGGGAGGCTGCCACTGCGCCGGCTGCGGCGCGGGCTCGGGTACCGACACGTCGGGGGGCACGACGTCGAGCGGCTCGCCCGGCGCGAACGGGTCGCTCCGCAGCGGCGGGAGCGTCTGGGGGGTGCCGGGCGCGGCCGCGGCCTCGGGGACGTCGGGCTCGGTCCACGCCAGCGGCGGTGCGGGTGACGCTGCGAACGGGTCGGGTAGCACCGTCTCGGGCGCGGGGGTGACGTCGGCGCCGAACGGGTCGGGCAGCACGGTCTCGGGCGCGGGGGTGACGTCGGCGCCGAACGGGTCGGGCAGCACCGTCTCGGGCGCGGGGGTGACGTCGGCGGGGAGGGGGGCGGCCCGCGCAGCATCGTCGGTCTCGTACGAGTCGTCGACGGTCGCCGCGAGCGCGGCGTAGGGGTCGAACGGCGGGGCGGGTGCGTCCGACAGTGGAGCGGTGCCGGGCGCCGGCGGTGGCAGGAACGGGTCCGCGGCGCGGGGCATCGAGAAGAAGTCGTTCGCGGCCTCGTCACGCGCCGCGAAGTCGGCGGCCGGGTCCGTTTTGGGCACCGGCTTGCCGGACTGGAGTGAGAGCGGCGGGAGGATCATCGCTCGCAGACGCGACGCCTCCTCGTCGGACGCGCCGACCAGCTCGTGCAGCCGCCGCTCGATCGCCTCGGGCGTGCCACCCAGTGCGTCTGCGAGCGCGATCAGGTCGGGCTCGCGCAGCGGGACCCGACTGCCCGGCGGGAGGTTGCGGAGCTCGTAGATCATCGACAGGTACTCGTGCAGCAGGCCGTCGGGCTCGGCCGGGCCGCGCAGGTACCTCATGCTGTCGCCGATCGAGAGCGAGCTGAGATCGGCGCCGACCTTCAGCGGCTCGCGCTCCGGGAGCAGCTCGGTCACGTCGACGCCGCACGAGCCGGCGAGACACCACAGGTCGCTGTCGGGCACTTCGACGCGCCCGCGCTCGTACGCCGCCAGCTCGCGACGAGTGAGCCCCGCCGAGCGCGCGACGTCACCGCGTGAGAGACCCTGCTTCCTCCGCACCTGCCGCAGTTGCCGCCCGACCTGCTTGGTCGGCTTGCCCGGGTGCTCCATGCGATCGGCGGTCTTCGCCATGCACCACGTATCGGCCTACGATCCCGCTGGCTAAAGGGCTTCCGGCCCCTGGAGTCGCCTAGTCTCCGGCGCGGTGGAGCCGGATTTCGACGAGAAGGTCGCCCTCGTCACCGGGGGCGGCTCGGGCCTCGGGCAGGCGGCGGCCCGCCTGCTCGGCGGGGCCGGTGCTCGGGTGGTGGTCGCCGACATCGACGAGGGCGGGGGTCAGTTGACGGTCGCCCAGGTGGTCGACACCGGGGGCGAGGCCGTCTTCCAGCACACCGACGTCACCCGTGAGGACGATGTCGCCGCCGCGGTCGCCAGGGCGGTCGACACCTGGGGCCGGCTCGACTGCGCGCTGAACAACGCGGGCACGACCGGGCCGTCGAAGCCGACCGCCGAGTACTCGCTCGAGGAGTGGAACGCGGTCGTCGCGCTGAACCTCACCAGCGTGTTCCTCTGCCTGAAGCACGAGATCCCGCAGATGGTGAGCCAGGGCGGTGGCGCGATCGTCAACACGTCGTCCGGCGCCGGGCTCATCGGCTTCCCGGGTCTACCCGGTTACGTGGCGACGAAGCACGGCGTGGTCGGCCTGACGCGCGCGGCCGCGCTCGAGTACGTGAAGGCAGGCGTGCGCGTCAACGCGGTGTGCCCGGGCAGCACCCGGACGCCGATGCTCGAGGGCTTCATGGGTGGCGATCCGGCGATCGAGCGCGCCATGGAGCAGTCGGCACCGATCGGGCGCCTCGCGCGCCCCGACGAGATCGCGCAGGCGATGGTGTGGCTGCTCTCCGACGCCGCGTCCTTCGTTGTCGGCCACGCCTTCGCGGTCGACGGCGGCGCCGTCATCATGTGAGTGCAACAGTGCGTCGTCAGATGCCGTCCCAGACCATGGGGTCGTCGGGTGGCGCGTCGCCGAGCATCTCGATCGGGTCGTGCTTGTTGATGTGGCCCATCAGCCCGTTGTAGATGCTGTACCCGCACAGCCGGCGGAGTCGCGGCGAGAAGCCGGCCGCGACCTCGCGTGGGATGCCGAGCTGCTGGTTCTCCTGCTGACGGATCCAGCCCGCGCAGTAGTTCATGGCGATGCCGATGCGTCGCTCGTCGGTCGTGTTCGCGCCGCCGCCGTGCCAGAGGCTCCCGTGCCAGACGAGCACGCTGCCCTTCGGCATCTCGGCCGGAACGCTGTCGTACGGCGCGCCATAGTCGGGTGATGCGTCCGCCTTGTGCGAGCCGGGGATCACCCGGGTCGCGCCGTTGGCGTCGGTGAAGTCGGTGAGCGCCCACATCGTGTTGCACACAGTGGGTACGTGTGGCTTGACCAAAGGGATCAGCTGGTCGTCGGCGTGGATCGGCTGCGCCGTCTCACCGGGCATGATGTTGATCGACGACAGCGACGACACGAGACAACCCACGTCGAGCACCCGTTCGACGACGGGCAGCACATGGGGGTGCACCGGAATCGCCTCGTAGAGCTTGCCGAACGCGAGCAGGTTGTAGATCCGGACCGTGCGCGAACCCTCGAAGCTGTTGTCGGCCGGCACGACCTCGTAGACCTCCTCGAGCCGCGACAGGTCGTCGACCAAGGCGTCGACGAGCTCCGGCTCGATCGCGTCTTCGAGGATCGTGTAGCCGTCGCGCTCGATCGCTTCGGCGTGGGCATCGAGCGACTTCGTCTCGATCACGCAGCGAAGAGTACCTTCGATGCCGTGGGAATCTACGCGCTCGGAGAGACGACACCCGACATCCATCCCGACGCGTTCGTGCATCCGGACGCGACGGTGATCGGCAACGTCACGATCGGCGCCGGTTCGAGCGTCTGGCCCCAGGCGGTGCTGCGCGGCGACTACGGCTGGATCCGGATCGGTGAGCGCACGTCGATCCAGGACGGTGCCGTGATCCACTGCACCGCCGAGTTGCCGACGATCGTGGGGGACGACTGTGTGATCGCCCACCTCGTGCACCTGGAGGGCTGCACCGTGGAGGACGGCGCGCTCGTGGGCACCAACGCCGTGGTGCTGCACCGGGCGGTGATCCGGGCGAGCGCACTCGTCGGTGCCAGTGCGCTGGTTCCCAACGGGATGGAGGTGCCCTCGAAGGCGATGGCGCTGGGCGTGCCGGCGAAGCTCCGGCTCGATGCGGTCGATCCCGAGTCGATGATCGCGACGTCGGCGTACAACTACGTCGACAACACTGCGATCTACCGCGAGAAGCTGCGCCGCATCGATTGATCCTCGCTCGACCTGCCCGGGCAGGTTGAGAAACGCAACAAGGGGGTCAGCCCTTCACGTACGCGAGCTTCTCGGCCACCTTGCCGTCACGGACGCGCAGTACGTCGACGCCGCGCACGCGCCCCTTCCCGTCGGCGTCGTCCCACGTGTAGACCCAGCGCACAGTGCATCGGTCACCGGCGGCGATGACTTCTTCGGCGTCGAAGTGCGCGGTCGGCGACGACGCGAACAGGCTCTCCCACGCCGCCCGCACCGCGGCCGCGCCCTCGTGGCGCTCCCCGAGCGGCGGGCTCGTGCTCTCGAACACGCAGTCGTCGGTCATCACCGCCATCACCGCGTCGACATCGTGCGCGTTGAACGCGTCGTTGAAGCGATCGACGGCCGCGATCGTCTCGGTCTCGTTCACGATCGCGACCCTAGGCCGGGTCGCGGCGGTCGGGGTGACCGCGCCGGTACTCATCGGGCTCGACGTAGATGACCCGCGCCGCCGGCACCCGGGCGCGCACGCGTCGCTCCAGGGCGTCGATCGAGCGCGCGAGGTCGCGACTCGACTGGTCGCCGAGGTCGACCTTGGCCGCCACCAGCAGGTCCTCGGGGCCGAGGTGCTCGGTCCGCAGGTGGATCAGGTGCTCGACGTCGTCGCCTTCCTCGATCGCGGCGCGGATCTGGGCTTGCACCTCCGGTGAGGCGGCCTCGCCGATGAGGAGGCTCTTCATCTCGATCGCGAGCACGACCGCGATCGCCCCGAGCAGCAGGCCGATGGCGATGCTGCCCATCGCGTCCCACGCCGGCTCGTCGGTCGCGGTCGCGAGCGCGACGCCGGTTGCCGCGAAGAGCAGGCCGATCAGCGCGCCGACGTCTTCCAGGAGCACGACCGGGAGCTCGGGGATCTTCGTGGTCCGGATGAAGCGCCACCACGACCGCCGGTGCCGCACCTTGCCCGTCTCGATCACCGCCGTGCGCAGCGAGAACGACTCGAGCACGACCGCGATGCCGAGCACGGCGAACGCCCAGATCGGGTCGTCGAGCTCGTGCGGGTCGATGAGCTTCTGGATGCCCTCGTAGATCGCGAACAGCGACCCCAGCGAGAACAGCACGAGCGCGACGACGAACGCCCAGAAGTACCGCTCGCGGCCGTACCCGAACTGGTGCGTGGCCGTGGGCGCGCGCCGGCTGCGCCGCCCGCCGAGGAACAGCAGCGCCTGGTTCCCCGTGTCGGCAACGGAGTGGATCGCCTCGGCCAGCAGTGACGCCGCTCCCGTGAACGCGAAGGCGACGAACTTCGCCATCGCGATCCCGAGGTTCGCGGCGAATGCAGCGGCGATCACCCGCCGGCTCCCCTCTTGCACGCTGCGAGGCTATCGAGCAGTCGTGTCGGCGACGTCCCAGATCGCGCCGGTCGGGACGCGCACGATCGAGCCGTCGACGCGCACGCGCAGCGTCGTCCCGCGTTCGAAGCCGTCGACCTCGCCGGTCGCGCCGTGGGCCTCGCCCGACGCGTCGCGCCACTGCACGGTCAGGACTCGTCCGTGCCCGAGCCGCAACCGCTCGTCCCACCCGTAGCGGATCCGCCCGTCGGGACCGGCGCGGGCGGCGCGTCCGACGCGGACCCGCTGCGTCCGGTACGACGCGACCAGCGCCTCGGCCCGCTCGCGGCCACAGAACTCCTCGGTGGCGTCCAGCAGCACCCGGGTGAACGTGCGCCCGTGGGGTGGGAGGTCGCGCTGCTCGTCGAGCGCCCAGTGGATGAGCTCGTGTAGCACCATGCCCTTGGTGCGGTAGCGGCGTGGCAGCGTGATCGTCGGGCCGTCGTCGTCGAGGCGGAAGAACGCCTGGCGGGCCCCGTTGCCGGGGCGCAGCCGCGGGACGCCGTCGAGGGTGTGCTCGGGGAAGCGTGCCTGCCACCACAGGGTGCCGGCGACACGGTCGGCGAACGTCGCGCACGCGTCGAGACCGGGCAGCGGGCTCGACGGCAGCGGGTTCTCCGCGCGGTACACACGTGCCCGTTGCGAGTCGCGTGGGGGGCGCTCGCCATTCGAGTCGTCCACACGACTCGATTAGCACGCAACGCGCGCCTAGCGGTGGATCTACTTCATGGTCGCGCTCCGGGACGCTCGGCTGCTCCAGTTCACGGTCGCGCTCGCTCGGCGGCGGGATACCCGCCGCCGCCCTCCGGGACGCTCGGCTGCTCCAGTTCACGGTCGCGCTCGCTCGGCGGCGGGATACCCGCCGCCGCCCTCCGGGACGCTCGGCTGCTCCTAGCTCGGCATCCGCATGGGGTTCTCGGTCACCGCATTGGCGCCCGGTCGCGTCGGGCGGGCGACCCTTGACGCCATGATCCCGTGCTCGTCTCGTAGCCGGGCCATGCTCTCGTTGCGACCGGTGTACGACGGCGGCTGCGCGAGCATCCACAGGATGCCCTCCGCGGCGACCTCGCTCGGCTCCCAGTCGGAGTGGTCGACGTCGGGCGCGTTCGTCACGAAGCCCTCCGACGCAACCGGGACGTCGATCCGGAACGTGTTCACGGCGATCCCGAACGGTTGCAGCTGCGCGGCGACCGAGACCGTGAGGTGCTCGAGGGCCACCTTCGACATCCCGTAGGCCATCAGCCCGGGGAAGTAGTTCAACGCCGCGAGCGACGACACGTTGAGGACGGCCCCCTCACCGCGCTCCTTCATCCCCGGCACGACGGCCCGCATCGCGATCAACGGGGCCCGCAGGTTGACGGCGAAGATCAGGTCGTGCCGCTTCATCGGGAGGTCGAGGTCGCCGGGGAACGTGATCGCCGCGTTGTTGACGAGCACGTCCACACCGCCGAACGCCTCGACAGTGGTCGCGACCATCCGCTCGACGTCCGCGTCGTCGGCGAGGTTCGTCCGCACCGCGACGGCCGTCCCGCCCGCGTCGTTGATGCGCTGCACCGTCTCGTCGATCGTGCCGGGTGTGCTCTGTGGCGACGCGTCCGTGGCACGCGCCGCGCACGCCACTCGCGCGCCCACCTGGCCGAGCGCGACCGCAGTCGCCGCGCCGACGCCACGGCTCGCTCCCGTGACGAGCACCGCCTTCCCCTCGAGGGTCACGACGCCAGCTTCTCCACGCTCGGCAGTGGTCGGGGCTCGGTCAGGTTCGGCTCGTAGAGGTCGCCGAGCCGATCGACGCGCTCCAGCACCTCGGGCGCCTCGAACGACAGCGAGTTCTCGTCGCCACGGTCGACAGCCGCGGCCACTTCGTCCCACGAGAGCGGCGTCGACACCGTCGGTCGCGGCCGTGCGCGCAGCGAGTACACGCACACGGTCGTCTTGTGGCGGTCGTTCTGGCTCCAGTCGACGAACACCTTTCCCGGCCGGACGTCGCGTGCCATCACGATCGTCACGCGGTCCGGCTCCTGCTTCGCGAGGAGCTGGCCCAGCGCCCGCGCGAACGACTTCGTCGCATCGGCGTCCGCTCCCGACACCGGCACCGCGAGGTGCAGACCCTTGCCGCCGGAGGTCTTGACGACGACGCTCAAGCCCAGGTCGTCGAGCATGTCCCGCAGCGTGAGGGCGACGCGGCAGCAGTCGAGCACGCCTGCAGGCGGCCCGGGGTCGAGGTCGAGCACGAGCGACGTCGGCCGGTCCGGCTCGTCGACGGTCGCCTGGAGCGTGTGCAGCTCGAGCGCGGCGAGGTTCGCGACCCACACCAGCGACGCGACGTCGTCGATCACGCACTGCACGAGTCCCTCCGACGACTCACCCCGGCGCACCCAGTCCGGTGCGTGCGACGGGCAGCGCTTCTCGAAGAAGCGGTTGCCCTCGACGCCGTCCGGATAGCGGACCATCGTGAGCGCCCGGCCCCGCAGGTGGGGCAGCATCACCGGCGCGATGCGGGCGTAGTAGTCGACGACGGCTGCTTTCGTGAACCCGGTGGCGGGGTACATCACCTTGTCCAGGTTCGACAGCGTCAGCGTGCGCCCGTCGATCTCGATGACCGTCTTGGACGGGGCTGCCACGCTCTGCGAACCTAGTGTGGAGCGGGCGTCGCCGAGGAGGTAGCAGTGCCCAGGCCCATTTGGAACGGAACGGTCAGTTTCGGCCTCGTGAGCGTGCCGGTGAAGGTGGTGACCGCCACCAAGAGCCAGGACGTCCGGTTCAACCAGCTCGAGGAAGGGACCGGCGCGCGCATCCGCTACCGCAAGGTCTCGGAGGCGACCGGCGAAGAGGTGCCGAACGAGCGGATCCAGAAGGGCTTCGAGGTCGCGCCCGGTCAGTACGTCGTGGTGAACGAGGACGAGATGACCGCGCTCGCGCCGAAGGCGAGTCGCATGGTCGAGATCGAGGACTTCGTCGACCTCGACGACATCGATCCCATCTACTTCGAGCAGCCCTACTACCTCGCCCCCGACCAGGCCGGCGCGAAGGCCTACCGCCTGCTCGTCGAAGCGATGAGCGAGCTGCGCAAGGTCGCGATCGGCCGGGTCGTCATGCGCTCGAAGGAGAGCCTCGTGGCCATCCGGCCGCTCGACGGTGTCCTCTGCATGGAGACCATGCGCTACGCCGACGAGGTGATCCCGGCGCACGAGGTCGTGCCGGAGGTCGATGAGGTCCCAGCGCCGAGCGAGCGCGAGCTCGAGATGGCCCGCCAGCTCGTCACGGCGCTCTCGGGCGAGTTCGACCCCCAGAAGTACCACGACGAGTACCGCGAGCAGATGGTCGAGCTCATCGAGCGCAAGGCCGCCGGCGAGGAGATCGTCGCCGAGCCGCAGGTCGAGGAGCCGGGCAAGGTGCTCGACCTCATGGCTGCGCTGGAGCAGAGCCTCGCCCGCGCCGGCCGCGGTAGCGCGGCGGGCGACCGGCAACAGGCCCGAGCGGCCAAGCGGGGCGGCAAGCGCGCGACCAAGAGCGCCAAGGCCACCAAGAAGAAGGCCACCCGCTCGCGCAAGTCGGCCTGAGCCGCGATCGAGCCGAACGGTCTAGGCGCGCCCGAGTACCGCCGCGCTCATCCCCGCCGTCACGAGCACGACCTCCGGACTGGGCAGCTGGTTCGCCGCGGTGCCGCGCAGCTGGCGCACCGCCTCGGTGATGTGGTTGACGCCGTGGACGTAGGCCTCGCCGAGCAGCCCGCCATGGGTGTTGACCGGCAGTGAGCCGTCGAGCTCGAGGTTGCCGCCGGCGACGAAGTCCTTCGCTTCGCCGCGTCCGCAGAAGCCGAGCGCCTCGAGCTGGAGGAAGACGGTCGGGCTGAAGTGCTCGTAGAGCATCGCGGCGTCGACGTCATTCGTGCCGAGCCCCGATTGGCGCCACAGCTCGTTGCCGACCAGCGCCATGTCGTCGAAGCGCGTGATGTCGTCCTGGTAGTAGGAGGTCACGATGTCGCTGTCGAACGCGGCACCCTGCGCGGCCGCGAGCACCTGCACCGCGGGCTGCCGTAGGTCGCACGCCCGCTCGGGCGTCGTCACCACGATCGCGATCCCGCCGTCGGTCTCCTGGCAGCAGTCGAGGCGACGCAGCACCGGCTCGACGATCCAGCGTGACTGCTGGTGGTCGTCGAGCGTGATCGGCTGCCCGTGGTACCAGGCAGCGGGGTTGGTCGCGGCGTGCTTCCGGGCGATCACGGCGTACCGTCCGAAGTCCTCGTTCGTGACGCCGTAGCGGTGCATGTAGCGCTGGAAGACGAGCGACGACCACATCGCCGGGGTCACGAGCCCGTATGCGAGGTACGCGGGCCACTGCGCGGAGCCGCTGCCGGAGGTGGCGCGCAGGAAGGAGGAGTAGTCGGCCCCGATGGGATTCGGGCGACCGAAGCGGCGTTCCGACCGCTCGTTGAACGCCCGGTAGAGCACGACCACCTCGGCGACGCCGGTTGCGACCGCCATCGCCGCCTGCATGAGCACCGCGCACGTCGCGCCGCCGCCGTACGGCGAGCGGGAGAGGAAGCGCAGCTGGTGGATGCCCAGATTGCGCATGACCTCGAGCTCGTTGGTCTCGTCGACGGTGTAGGTGGCGAGCCCGTCGACGTCGGACGGTGCGAGCCCGGCGTCGTCGAGCGCGGCCCGCACCGCCTCGCACGCGAGCTGGAGCACGCTGCGGCCCGACTCCTTCGAGAACTCGGTCTGCCCGATGCCGGCGATCGCGGCGCGACCCGACAGCGTGCGTTCGGTCACCCGCGGCCCGCCGGCACCGGCCGGAAGCGGTGCATGAGCACCCCGTCGTCGACCGGCTCGAAGACCACCTCGACCGGCATCTCGTTGCGCACCTCCTCCGGTGCGACACCGGTGAGGTTCGACACGAGCCGCACGCCCTCGTCGAGCTCGACCAGGACGACGACGTAGGGCGCGTCGAAGCCGGGCGGGAGCGGCTCGTGCGGGACCACGAAGCTGTGCACGACGCCGCGCCCCGAGGCCTCGAAGCTGTCCCAGCGCAGCGAGTTGCACTGCGGGCACATCGGCCGGGGTGGATGGCGGACCGCGGCGCAGTCGGCGCACCGTTGGAGCAGCAGCCGGCCGTCGTGGACACCCTCCCAGAAGACGCGGTCGTCGGGACCGACCATCGGCGGGTGGGCGAACGTCACGTCAGGTGCCGGACGTCGCATCGGCTGCGTCGAGCGCCACGCCCGCCGAGCACAGCTCGTCGATGTGCGCGTCGTCGTAGCCGATCTCGCGCATGATCTCACGCGTCTCGCGTCCGACGAACACCGGACCGCCCTGGATCCGTCCCGGCGTGTCGGAGAAGTCGAAGCCGAGCCCGGCCATGTCGATGCGCCCGACCTCGGGATGGTGACTCGCGGTCACCCATCCGCGTGCGATCAGCTCCGGGTCGTCGAACACGCCGAGGGCGAAGCGCTCCGACGAGATCTCGCACGGCACGCCGGCCGCATCGAGGACGTCGAACCACTCGGCCGCGGGACGGGCCCGGAACGCGGTCTCGATCGCATCCACGTCGCCCGTGTCGACGCCGAGCGTCGCCCGGACCTGCTTCCATTGCGCGTCCGTCACCGCGGCGAGGCACAGCCAGCCGTCGGCGGTCTCGTAGAGCCGGTAGCGGGGCGAGAGGCCCAGTTGCATCGCATCGAGATGCGCGCGCTCGATCGGGGTGCCGTCGGCCCTCGCGTACACGTACGACACATTGAGCAGGTGCGCGTAGATGATCGACGTGTCGACGCGTTGCCCCTCGCCGGTCCGTGCGCGGTGGTACAGCGCCTGGATCACGCCGATCGCGGAGAGGAAGCCGTTCCCGGTGTCGCCGAGCGTCGTGAGGCTCCAGATCGGGCGCCCGCCGTCGTCGAGCCCGCCGTCCTCCCACTGGCCGCCCGCGAGCGCCCCGCCCGTCTGGTCGTTCCCCGGGAGCTGCTCGCGATCGCCGCGCTCGAAGCCACGGGTGTGGCAGTAGACCAGGTCGGGCTTGAGCGCGCGCAGCGAGTCCTCGTCGACACCGAGCCGCAGCGCAGCCCCGTACCGCATGTTGTGGTGGACGACGTCGGCGCGTCTCACGAGCTCGTGGAGGACCGCGAGGCCGCGCGGGTCCTTGAGGTTCACGGCGATGCTGCGCTTGCCGCGGTTGGCGCCCATCGCGACGTGGGTGGCGTGCCACCAGCCGTCGTGGAGGGCATTGACCTTGATGACGTTCGCACCGAGGTCGGCGAGGACCTGCGCGCCGAACGGCCCGGCGACCGCGAGGCCGAGGTCGAGCACCGTCACGCCGTCGAGCGGACTGGCGAGCGCGTGCGCACCATCGGACCGGTCGCGCTCGGCCTCGCGCGTACGCCGGCTCTCGGCCAGCACCTCGACGGTGTGCTCGCCCAGCCGCGGTGCCGGGCCCGTCGGCCGGCCCGGGCTCACATCGAGCTCGTAGACGCGCCCAACGTGCCGTATCGGCCCCACGTCGGGATCGGTGATCTCGGCGACGCAGCCGTCGGCGACGAGCGCGGGGTCCGCGAAGGCCTCTTCCGGGGAGCGGACCGGCTGCAGCGCGATGTTTGCCGCGGCCGCGATCGCGATCCACTCGTCCGAGGGGAAGCGCGCGAAGGCTTCGGCCAGGACGGGGTAGTAGTGGCACAGCACGACCATGTCGTCGGGCCCGAGGCCGAGACGGTCGGTATCGTCCTTCAGCCGCATCGACTGCCCGTCGGGGAGCGCGAGCTCGTCACCATGTGTCACGCCGAGCACGAAGCTCGGGCTCATGGGCCAGTGCAAGACCCATTTGCCGTCGGCGCAGCGGAAGAAGCCCTTCGGCACGCGCCCGTCCATGATCCAGGTCCAATACATAGGCGCGTCGGGGTTCTCGGGACGCTGCCACGGGAACCCACAGCTGAGCGCGCCCTGGAGCAGCGACGTCTCGACCCACTGCCCGCGCCCGGTGGTCTCTCTCGCGAGCAGTGCGGCGTTGATGCCGCACGAAGCGAGGTAGGCGGCGGCGAGGCTCGGCCATGGCAGCGCGGGGAAGAGTGGTCCGTCCCGGAGCGCGCCCTGCATGCACTCGGGCGGGATGTCGAGGTCGGCGTGGCGGACCTCGCGCCCCGCGAGACGGTCGGGCGACCCGCCGGGCCAGCCGCGTTGCTCCCAGTGCAGCCCGGTGCGGGCCGCGACGAGCGCGTCGTAACCAGGACGATCCGCATGCCGCGTGTCGCGCCCGTACGCGGTGATCGAGCAGTACACGAGCCGCGGGTTCCGCGCGTGCAGCGTCTCGAAATCGATGCCGAGCCGCGCGATCGTGTCCGGCGCGAACGACTCGAGCAGCACGTCGGCGGCATCGGCGAGCGCGAGGAGCGCGTCGCGGCCTTCACCGGTCTTCAGGTCGAGCACCGCGCTGCGCTTGCCGCGGTTCCACACGCGGTGCGAGGGCTGATCCCTGAACGGCTCGCCGCCCGGCGGCTCGATCTTCGTGACCCGGGCACCGTGATCGGCGAGGAGCATGCCGGCGATCGGCCCGGCGGCGCCCCACGACAGGTCGAGGACGTCGACGCCCTCGAGCACTCCGGGCATCAGAGCCCGTAGACGCGCGCCGCGTTGCCGCAGAGGATCAGCTCGCGCTCGTCGGCCGGCATGCCGGCGAACTGGCGCTCGACCACCTCACGAGAGTGCGGCCACGTGGTCGCGGGGTGTGGGAAGTCCGTCGACCACATGATGTTCTCGACGCCGAGCTCGTGCCGCATGCGCAGCCCGCGCTCGTCGTCGAGGAACGTGCACGCCATGTTGCGGCGGAAGTAGTCGCTCGGCTTCATCGTGAGGCCGGGGAAGTCGTAGCGACCGTCGGCCTCGTAGTCGAGGATGTCGAGGTACGCCGGCACCCACGCGAGCTGCGACTCGACGAGCACGATCTTGAGGCCGGGGAAGCGCTCGAGCACGCCGGGCAGGATCCAGAACGCGATGGTCTCGGCGAGCGCGAGGAACGGCAGCGACGTGAAGATGCCACTCTGCGGCGTGGGGTCGCGCCGGAACACGTCGAACAGGTCCTCCTTGATGCCGAGGTGGTGGCTGATCGAGATGCCGGTCTCCTGGAGCACCGACCACAGCGGGTCGTATCGCTCGTCGTGGTAGTCGGGGAGGCCGATCTCGGCGGGGAAGCTCGGCAGCTGCACCGAGCGCGCACCGAGCTGCGCGAGTCGCTCCACTTCCGACACCGCGTAGTCGATGTCGAGCAGGGGGACCTGGTACGAGACGACGAGGCGCTTCGGGTCGACCGACGCGAACTCCGAGAGGTGGTCGGTGAACGCGCGGCTGATCGGCTTCCAGTCGCCCTCGATCCGGCCGAAGTGCCGGAACGCGCTGACCTCGGAGTAGAGGACCTCGGCGTCGACGCCGTCCCGGTCCATGGCCTTCAGCCGCTCGACCGGATCGTGGTAACCGGGCTCGCCGAACGCGGCGCTGACGAAGACCGACGTGTCGAGCGGCTTCCCGCCCTTGAGGTCGGCCTCGTGACGCGCGTGCGCGGCCAGCGCGTCGTCGAACGGGGCGTGGAGCTTCGCGGGCACTCGCTCGAGCACGGCGGCGATGGGGACGCTGACGTGGGAGTCGGCGGAGATCAGTCGCTCGGTCGCCATCGTGCTCATCCCCCTGACGCGGCCTCGTGCCGCTGCGGCGTTCCCGGCACGGTCATGTTACGGACTGCTTCAACCCACGGTCAGCCGCTCGAGCACCACCGGCGCGAGGTCGCGCGCGATCTCACGGATCTCGTCGGGTGTCCATACCGCCAGCGGGACGTGCGGGTAGCCGACGGTCACGAAGCCGTACTCGGCCATGCCACTGACGCGGGCGATCGCCTGAGCGCTCCCGCCCATCGTCTCGTGGACGATCGCCACGCTCGGGATGCCTGCCCACTCGAGCTCGACGGCGTCGCGCAAACTGCGCGCACTGCACGATCCTCAGCCACCGAAGCCGGCGACCGCCACGGTCACCTGCGAGATCAGACGCTCCCAGTCGATCGGCTCGGGCGGCACCGACACGCTGGGCTTGACGATCTTGAGCGCTCGGGAGAGCCGCGTGATCCTGGTCAGCTCGTCGTAGAGCGCGCAGAGGAACGCCTCGCTCTCGCCCAGGCCGTTCACGACCAGGCCGACGACCGCGCCGTCGAGCGAAGCCGGACGCGCGGCGGTCGCGCGCGCGGCGTCACGACCCGGCAGCGGCCCGCTCGTCGGATCGAGCCCGACGATCTTCACGCCGCCGCTCCGACGACGACCGGCTCGGTGATCGCCCGGGCCAGGTGGGGGAGGAGCATCCAGGTCTCCGCCATTCCGGGGCCTCCGGCTGCCACCAGCAGCAGGCCCTCGGGTCTTCCGACCTTGACCGGGCGCTCACCGGGGCCGGCTGGCGCGCTCACGCGGTCCCACAGGTACGCGCGCGCGTCGGCCTTCGACCAGCCGGCGTCGACGAGATAGCGCCGGTGCTCCGGGCCGATGACGAGCACGACGTTCGCATCGTCGCCGAGCCACTCGTCGCTCGCGGTGCCGTGCGCACGGAGCTCCCTGGCGATCGTGTCGAGCACGCCCTGCGGCGTCCGGCTGGTGAGGTCGAGGGCAGCGGTGACCGTCATCGTGGAGTGCACGGTGACCGCGCTGGCCCCGCCTGGGATCCCGCGCTCGACGCTGAGTGGCAGCCACGGGCTGCCTTCCTCGTCCTCGCCGAAGCAGAACGAGTACCGCGCGGGCGTGGAGAATGATGCCCGGTCGAGGAAGTTCGGCACCGATCGGCAGACGTTGCGGATGACGAGGCGCAGCGCGCGACCGATCGTCGCGTTCGCGCGCCATCCGGGGCCGAAGCAGCCCGCGGTGCAGTTGACGTCGAGCTCGCGCCGCACCGGCCCGTTGATGACCACGACCTGCGCGGCGCCGGAGAGCGTTCCGGTGGTGCTGTGGCAGTTGCCCTTCTCGCGTAGGTGCGCTCTGACGGCGGCCACGACGACGGGCATGTAGTCGGCCCGGCACCCGGCCATCACCGCGTTGATCGCGACCTGCTCGGCGGTGACCTCCACCTCCCGCGTCGGCACCGTGCCGACGACGTGGTCGGGCTCGAGCCCCGACGCACCGAGGAACTCGTCGACGAGCCGGGGAGTGGGCGGGACGACCGGCAACCCGTCGGTCCAGCCCCGTGCGTGGTAGTCCTCGACGAGCTCGAACGCGTCGGCGTACTCGTGCCGGGGCGCGCGCAGCGCGCTCACCCGCCGGCCTGCCTCGGGTCCTCGAGGACGACCGAGAGGCCGTCGAGCTTGTCGCGCATCGCGCCGGCGACGATGTCGTAGAGGAAGTCGGGGGGCATGACGCACTCGGGGCACGAGACGCCCTCGAGGTTCAGGCGCATCGTCACCCGGCGCGCCGCCTCGTCGACGGCGCGCAGCTCGAGGTCGCCGCCGTCAGCCCGGACGAGGGGCCGTAGCTCCTCCAGGACGGTCTCGATGTCGGACGCGAGCGTCACGCTGCGTGAGCGTACCGATCGTCCCCGGGCTCTCGGATCGCCGGGTCGTGCTCGTCGCACGGCCAGCCACAGCGGACGCAGGTGCCCAGGACGCAATCGCGATCGGCGTCGTAGGCGCCGCAAGGCTCCCAGCGCACCGCTACCGGCCCCGGTACGGGGTGGTCCATGGCTGCCTCCCTCGGAACTACAGCAGTGTAATTCGGGCTTGTCATGGGTTCATCGGACCACAGGGGTGTGACGCTTATCCCATGATCTGGGCCTGGCCGTGGAAGGGGGTCAGCGGTCGACCTGGACGGTCTTGCCGTCCCGCCACTCCCGCAGCACGAGGTACTCGCCCTTCAGGGCCCCGTGGTCGAAGACGCCGAAGCCCATCGTCGTGCCCTGGCGGCCGCACGCGGCCGGGAGCCGCTTCACACGCTCGAGGGCATCGCGCAGGCCGTCGCGGGTGAGATGGTCCGCCCGGGCGATCGCCTCACCGACGAGACGGCCGATGTCGAACGCCGCGCAGCTGACCGGCCCGGCCGCGATCCGCGGCGCCCGCTCGCGCAGCGCGGCGCGGCGCGTGTTGTCGTCGGCGATCGCGTCGAGGTATTCCCAACCCGCCCATCCGTCGCGCCAGTCGGGGCGCGCGTAGCCGAACATCAACGCCGAGTTCGCGACGACCGGCACGTGCCAGCCGAGGGCGCCCAGCGCGACCGCGAGCGCGCGCGACGCGTACCCGAGGCCGAGGTACACGAGCGAGTCGGGCCCGGCGTCGCGCACACGGGCCGCGGCCTCGGTGACGTCCTCGGCGAGCGGCGGGATGGCCGCGACCGCGGCTGCGTCGAGCCCGAGCGCGGCGCGCGCCTCCTCGAAGCACTCGGCGTACCGGCGGCCGACCGGGGAATGATCGTGGATCACCGCCGGCCGGCGGAGCCCACGCTCGAGGAGCCGCGCCGCGAGCACCGCGGGCTCCTCCTCGAGCGACCCGACCTGGTAATGGAACCCGAACACGCCGCGGGTGCGCTCGCCCCCCGTGTAGTTGATGCACGCCAGACCGACCGCGTCGGCGAGCGGTGCGACGATCAGCCCGTTGTCGCTGATCGACGGGCCCACCACGAGCATGCAACCGGCGGCTTCGAGCTCGCGGAACGCGGTGATCACGTCGTGCTCGGTGCCGCCGGGTAGGCCGCGCGCCAGCTTGGTGGTCGCCTCGACGCCCCGGTCGAGCCTCCCGGCGTCGGCGACCTCGCTCACGCCGAGCCGCACCGCCTCCTCGATCAGCGCGCCGCCGTCGGCTTGCGGGAAATCGAAGAGGAGCCCGACGAGCACGGGCGCTGCATCCGGCACCGGCTACTTCCCGAGGTCGGTACGCGTGTACTCGACGACGTCGAGGATCTGCGCGGCCGTGAGGTCGCCCTCGAACGACGGCATGCCGTCGCGTCCCTTCGTGACCACCGCGACCTGGTCCTCGATGTCCGGGTAGACCCGACCCACGCGGCCCGCGAGCTTCGGGCCGGTGCCGCCACCGCCGTCGGCTCCGTGACAGCTCGCGCAGTTCGCCGCGTACACCTTGGCGCCGGTCGACGCGTTCCCGCTCTCCGAGGGCTCGTTGGCGAACAGCAGGATCGCGAAGGTAATGGCGGCCGCGAGCGCGAGCACCTCGATGGCGTTCACGAATCGCTTGAACGACATCGCAGCCTCAGAACAGCGGGATGCCCGCGGGCCGGGACGTGAAGAACCACACGCTGCTCGTGACGAAGATCGTCACGAGCGCGACGAAGACGGTGCCGCCGGCCACGGGCAGCACCCACCCCGGCAGCCCGCGCGCGCGGACCGTCAGCACCTTGACCGCGAACACGCCGTAGAAGAAGCAGCCCGCGAGGCTGTGCACGAGCACGCGGGTGTCGGCGGACTGGAACCCGAGCGCCCACAGGCATTGGTACGCGACCGGAAGCGTGATGACGAACACGAGCGTGCCGATCAGGCGGTGCGCGTCACCGAGCCACGGTGGCGCCGTGCGCGGCACGTGCACCTTGTCGTAGAGCCGGAGCCCGAGCAGCACCTGTACGACCGCGAGCGACACGGCAGCGGTCGCGAACCAGACCTTGAGGTGGATCGTGTCGCTGAAGAACAGCGTGTAGGGCCGTTCGCCGGTCGGTGTGTGGGAGTCGGCGTACACGCCGAGCGCGACCGAGACCGCCGCACCGACGACGAGGATCAGCAGCAGCTTGGCCTGTCGGGACAGCCCCCGGTGGGTGACGGCAGGCGCGGCCATGCGGGCCGTATCCTGCCGCCGCCCCGGCGCACCCACAAGGCGGCCCGCGACGCGGCGGTCGGTACAGTCCGCACGTGCCGCGAGCCGGACGCGTCGTCGCGATGCTGGGTGCCGTGCTCGGTGCGCACGCGGACTTGAGCTGGCCGCCGGTCCTCACCTTCTTCGTGGTGGGCCTCCTCGTCGTCGCGGCGGTGGCGGTCGCCGTGATATTCCGTCGGCTGCGCGCAGCCGCCCGGTCCGAGGGCCGGCGGTTCGGGGAGGGACGTCAGCGATGAAGCCGATGCGGCGCACGGTGAAGGACAAGGTCCGTTACCGCTTCGACAACACGATCTCGCGCGGGACGCTGCCGGTGATCCTCTGGCTCGCCGCGTTCACGATCGCCCTCGTGTTCGTCGCGGCGCTCGTCCTCACGATCACCGGCACCGGCGTCGGCAACGACGACTCGAGCCTGGCCGAGACGTTCTGGCAGAGCTTCCTGCGCATCCTCGACCCGGGCACGTTCTCCGGCGACAGCGGTTGGTTCCTGCGCATCGTGACGCTGATCGTGACCCTGCTCGGGATCTCCATCGCGGCCGTGCTGATCGGTCTGATCGCGACGGGCATCGAGGAGCGCATCGAGCGGCTTCGGCGCGGTCGCACGGTCGTCGTCGAGGAGAACCACACGTTGATCCTTGGGTACTCGCCCCGCATCTTCACGATCGTGTCGGAGCTCTGCGTCGCGAACGAGAACCGGGACGATCCGTGCGTCGTCGTGCTCGCGCCGGGCGGCAAGGACGACATGGAGGAGGAGCTCGCGGCGCGGATCGGCCACCCGAAGAACACGAAGATCGTGTGCCGCACGGGCGACCCGTCGAGTCTCCACGATCTCGGGCTCGTCAACGCGATCGGCGCCCGCTCGATCCTCGTGCTGGGCGATGTCGACGAGCCGACCGGTGACGCGGAGGTGGTCAAGGCGGTGCTCGCCGCACTGGTCGTCGTCGGGGAACGGGAGCTCCCGATCATCGCCGAGCTGTCCGACCGCGAGACGGCCGCGGCGTTGCAGGAGGCCGGCGGTGGACGGGTGCTGACGGTGCGGGCGTCCGACATCATCGCCCGCATCACCGCGCAGGCATGCCGGCAGTCGGGCCTCAGCATGGTCTGTCAGGACCTCCTCGACTTCGACGGCGACGAGATCTACTTCCAGCCCGCGCCCGAGCTCCGGGGTCACACGTTCGGTGAGGCACTGCTCGCGTACGAGCGGTCGAGCGTGATCGGGCGCCGGAGCGCCGGCGGAGCGATCGCGATCAATCCGCCCATGGACACGGTGTTCGCCGACGGGGACGCCGTGATCGCCGTCTCCGAGGACGACGACACCGTCGTCTTCAGCGGCTTCCGCGACGAGACGGTCCGCAACGCCGCAGTCGACGGTGGTGCCAAGCCCGCGCCCGAGCGGCTCCTGGTCATCGGGTGGAACCCATTGGGCCCACAGATTCTTCGCGAGCTCGATCAGTTCGCGCACGCCGGCTCGACGGTCGACGTGCTCGCCGATCCCGATCTCGTCGACGCGAACGAGCCCGCCGGAGTCGAGCTCGACAACTTGACCGTCCACGTGCAGGCATCGCGTGGCGACCTCGACCGGATCACCAGCCACGTGAGTGATCGGGAGTTCGATCACGTGATCATCCTCGGCTACCGCGGTGCCCTGAAGCCGGCCGACGCCGACGCACGCACGCTGCTCACCCTCGTGTTGCTTCACCGTGCGTTTGCCGCGAAACCGCACCGGGACGGCCCGGGCACACGCCGCCGGATCGTCACCGAACTGCTCGACTCGCGCGACGTCGAGCTCGCGAGGGTAACGGGAGCAGACGACTTCATCGTCAGCGACGCATTGTCGAGCTACCTGATGGCGCAGCTCTCCGAGAACCCAGAGCTCGCAGGCGTCTTCACGGACCTCTTCGACGCCGAAGGCTCTGCGGTCGCGCTGAAGTCGGCGGGCCGTTATTTGGACGGCGACATGGATGTGACCTTCGCGCGCATCGTCGCGGCCGCGCGCGCGCGGGGCGACGCCGCGATCGGCTATCGCGTGGATCGCGACGACGGCGAGCCACAAGTCGTCATGAACCCACCGAAGTCGGAGCGCGTCCAGCTCGCACCCAACGACCAGATCGTCGTGATCGGCCCGCCCGAATGAGCCCGCAACGCAGCGCCGGCGACTGGGTACCCGAGCCGCTGCGCCGCGCGGTGTCGGCGGCGCTGCAAGCCGGTTGGGACCTGGTCGTCGACTGGGGGACGATCCGGTCCGGCAGCGCGAGAGCGCGCCGCTTTGCCGCGTTCGGGGAACGGAGCGCGCTCTGCTTCCCGGTTGCCGCGTTGTTCGGGGAGCGGTACATCCGCATCGGGCGCGGGACGGTGATCGGGCCGTACTCGAGCCTGTCTGCCGGTGTGTCACTCGGGCACGATCTCGACCACGATGCCGTCACGATCGGCGACCGCTGCCTGATCGGCAGGGGAACCGGCATCGTCGGCCACGAGCGGATCGTCATCGGCGACGACGTCTTCACCGGCCACCACGTGTACATCACCGACGCGAACCACGGCTACGAGGACACGCGCGAACCCGTCGGGCGCCAGTTCGCCGAGGCGCGCCCGGTTGTCATCGGTGACGGATCGTGGCTCGGGCACGGCAGCGTCGTGCTGCCCGGCGTGACGATCGGCCGGCACGTCGTCGTCGGCGCGGGCTCGGTCGTCACCGACGACCTGCCCGACTTCTGCGTCGCAGTCGGCAACCCGGCCCGCGTGATCCGCCGCTACGTGACCGGCGAGGGCTGGATCGACGTGGCGGAATCGGGCGGAGCCGACGGGCTGGGTCAGCCGCCGGCCGCCGGCGAGGGATAGGCAGGCGGCCGCGCGTCGGGCGGCAGGTGGTCGAGCACGGTGACCGACCGTCCGACGTCGTAGAGCCCGACGTCGCCATTGGGCCACTGGTCGGGGAGGTATCGCCTCCCGCCGAGTGCGTAGCGGTACAGCCCCTTGCCGTCGTTGCCGACCTCGTCTGGTCCGCTCACGTCGGGGTCCCACCAGATGACGGCCGCGTCGTCGCCCGCGGTGTAGTCGGTGCCGGGCCAGATGTGATGCCGGCCCCACGACACGTGGACGCTCGTCGGTCGCGTCGGGCGATCCGCCGGGTACCGGAACAGCCCGTCACGGAACGTCTCGGGCGTCAGGCTCGGTCCGGCGAGGTGCACCCCGGTGAAGAAGATGATCGGTGCCTGCACGAGGACCCGGAACGTCTTGGCCGCGGGCGGCTTGCCGGATTGCCACACGAGGATCGACGCGAGCTCGTCGAGGGCGTCGCTGCTCCGCGTGGGCAGCAACGTGACGCCGAACGCGTGCCGCCACTGCCCCTGGTCGTACGTGCGGCTCAGCACCGCGGTGTCGCTGAACGCGTAGCCCATCAGCACCCACTCGGGTGAGAAGCCCTGCGCGGTGGCCTCGCGCGTCAGATAGAGAGGAAAGATCGGGTCGCCGGCGAGGATCACGCTGGTGATCTTCTTCTCCTTGAGCCGTGCGATCACGGTCCGTGCCGACTCCTGCGCCTTCGCGAGGTCGAGCTGGTAGGGGATGTCGGCGTCGATGTGCACGCCGTTCTGCTTCAGGAGACCCCGGAAGTGCTGGAAGCTCTTGTCGAAGGTGCCGGCCTGGTCGTCGTAGCGGACGATGCCGAAGCGCCGCTTCTGGCCCTGCAGCTTCGGGTCGCCGGCATGCGACGCCTTCCGACCCGCGAGCTCCTTGCCGACGAAGGCAGCCCAGTGCTCCGCCGCCTGCTCCGGTGACGCGAGCGTCGGCCAGATGTACGGCGCGCGTGAGGTGATGAACGAGTCCGGCTCGGCCAGGATGCAGTCGCCCATGCAGAGCACGCCGCGCGCCGCGAGCTCGTCGGCATAGGCAGACGTCTCGCTCGGGCCGCCGAAGGACGCGAACGCCTTGATCTCCGTCGCGACCTTGATCGCGTCGGACTTCGCGGCGACGTCGTCGTCGGGCGGGCCGCTCGCCTTGACCGCGACGAGCTTCACCTTCCGTCCGTACATCTGGTAGTGCGCCTGGAAGAAGTCGACGTACTGCTGCACGGTCTGGAACTCGGTCTGCAGGCTCTCGTCGCTGCCGCTCTGCTGGAAGAACGCCTGCTGGAGCACGTCGGGCTGCGCCTGGTAGACGGCGATCGTGATGGTGTCGGCGGTCACGCCCTGCGCGGTCGCGCCACCGTTGTCGCCGCCCTTCCACGGCTCGACGCAGGGCGGCGCGTACGAGAGTGGGACCGCCACGCGCCCGAGCTTCGTGTCGCAGGTCGGGCCCCAGTCGACCTGCTTGCCGTCGGCCTTGGCTTTGTCGAAGGTCAGCGGGAGCCCACCGTGGGCGGTGATGTGCTTCTCGCCTTCGTTGCCTCCGCCGCCTCCGAGGACGATGGCCACGATCGCGATGACCACGACCACGGCCAGGAACGGCGCGTACCGCCGCACCAGCCGCCTTCCGGAGCCGCGCCCCTCAGTGCTCATGTAACGGTGAACGTAGCGAACGTCTTCTCACGTGGGACCTCGCGCTTCGCAGGCCGGTCGCTCAAGTTCTGGACCTGTGAACGACACCCCTTGCAACGCCGAGTCGAAGGCGAGATCGCGGGTGGGGCGGCGCAAGAGCGCGGCAGGGGGACCTATGCACCGAACCACTCGACGGGTCGGGGCGGTCGTCACCACGATCGCGATCGCGGCGTCAGTGCTGCCGCTCCTCTTGGCTGCGGACGAGACGCCGGCGCACGCGGCGGGCGGATGCGCTTCCGCGCAGGCCGACACCTACGGCCAAGCCGTGTGCGGGGACCTGCCCAGCGCCTTCTGGCGCCTGCACGAGACAGCTCCAGGTACGACGACCGCTCAAGGAAGTTCACGGTCGGCCTATGCACGTGATGATCCGTCGTAGCGAATACGCGTTGTGGTCACCTCCCATCTCGATTGACTTCATGGCGAGGGATTGGGATGGGAACCTCCTCCTTGATCGCCCGGGAACGGTCAAAGACCTCGAGCGGTGGGGAATTGAACTGGCTGACGGGATGAAGCTCGTCTTGTTTGACACGGACGGGAGTGAACGGCAGATTCCGGACGACCTTGTCGGCATCGGTGTCGCAATGTTCGATCCCGAGGAAGGACGTTGGGTAGCCACAGATTGGACGTGGCCGGTCCATTACTCAGAACTGGATGACGACAGCCAGGCGCTGTACCGGATCTATCGCCCGCAGATGAAAGAGTTCGTCGTACCGGCGAGCATGCTCCGCCGGAATGACTCGGAACTTTGGTCACCACCAGTGTGGGTCAATTTCAAGAAGGGGACGCATGGTCGCTGGCGCCTCGATAATCCCCGAACGAAGCGTGACCTTGACCGCTGGGGGATCACACTGGAACAAGGCAGGAAGCTTGTGGTCTTCGGTCCTCTCTACGGTGAGGAACGGATCTCCCTCGGGACGGCGATGTTCGACCTCGATGCGGCGTGTTGGACGGCAGATCCCGCGGTCCTGCTCGAGTTTGACGACTTCGATCGCACGACCCAGCAACTTCTCCGTCGGTACCGACCTGAACTTGGTCGATCCTCGGACTGACTCGCCGGTTCCATAGCAACTCAGCCGCCACCAGAGCTGGCTCGTTGTGAACTCCCGGTAGTCAGAAACCCCAGCGGCGTGGTCGTGCTCGCGGCCGTCAACTCTGGCGGTCGGTGCGCCGATATCTCGGCTACACGCTGTTCGATCACCTCTGCTCGGAGTGGCCATGTCCGACCCGAGTGCCGGCTGGTACGCGGATCCAAGCGATGCCACCAGGATCCGGTGGTGGGACGGTGCGGCGTGGACCGGTCATGTCCGAGTCTGGCCGCAGCAACCGCAGCCGGCGGCGGCCACGCAGGTGGTGGCGCCCGTTGCCGCGGCGACCACGACGGCCGTGGTGTCACAACCGATCTCGGAGCAGTCGATCGGATCGGCGCTGCTGCCACCGCTCCCCAAGCTCACGAGCGACACGGTGCAGAGCGAGAGCGCCGCGATTGCGCAGCTGGCGCCGAAAGCGCGCAGGCGTAGCAACGGGGTCTTACTGGTGCTGATATCTCTGCTGGCGGCGGCTGCCATCGGTGGCGGCGTGTACGCCACGGGCGTGCTCGATCAATCGTCGGAACCAACGTCGGTTGCCGATCAGTACGAAGCGCTGGACGGTCGTTTGAACCGGGAAGCCGATCGCCTCGGAGCGCAGATGACCGACGCATTCGCGACACGGAACCTCGATGCGGCGAGGCGGGCGGCGGGACAGTTCGCGGCGAAGATTCGGAAGTTCGACGTCGAATTGGTGAACTTGCCGTTTCCCGCTTCGATGAAGGACGACGCTGCGGCCTTGGCCTTGGTCGACGAGAAGCTCGCTGGCTTCCTCGACTTGATTGCCCAAGGGACTCCGTGCCCCGATGCCTGCGTCGCGGAGTTCGCCGCCCTGAAGGCGCCTTATAGAGAAGCAGTCGCGACACTGCGAAAGGACCTCGGCCTACCGCCCGCGAACTCGTGATCCTGGGCGAGCTCAGCTCTGGCGGCCGTGCTCCCTGGTGATGTCCTGCGTGACGCCCAAGAGACGCACCGGACGGCCGAGGTTGTCGTAGTCGACGTCGGCCCAGACGTGCGTCCAGAGCGTCGTGCCGTCGGGGCGGACGACCCGATGCTCGCCTTCGTACGGTTGGTGTTCGCGGATCGTCGTTTCGATCGCGGCGCGGAATCGGTCACGGTCGTCGGGATGCATCAGCGAAGTGAAGAAATCCAGGTCGACCGGGGTCGCCTCGTCGACGCCGAAGAGCCGGTAGCACTGGCTCGACCAGAACAGCCACTGTTCGTCGTCGTCCAGGCCGACGATCCACGTGCCCAGGCGACAGAGCCGCTCCGCGTGCTCGAGCACGGCGCACGTTCGTTCCAACGCGTCCTCGTAGCCTCGCAACGCGGCCTCGAACTGCTTGCGCTCGCTGATGTCGCGCGCGATCGCGGAGGCACCGGTCAAGGTGCCGGAAGCGTCGCGCACGGGCGAGATCGTCACCGAGACGTCGAAGCGGGTTCCGTCCTTTCGAATCCGAACGGTGTCGAAGTATTCGACCCGCTCACCCGCCGCGACGGCGCGCAAGATCGACTCGAGCTCACCACGACGGTCGGCAGGGACGATCAGTGAGACGTCGCGGCCGATCGCCTCCTCGGGTGCATACCCGTACATGCGTTCAGCTGCCGCGTTCCAGCTCAGGATCGTGCCGTCCATGGTCTTGCTGACGATCGCGTCGTCGGAGGATTCGACGATCGCCGCGAGCAGGTCCGCCGCGCTGTGGGCTGACGAGCCTCCCGCGAGCTCAGTCACTCCCGTCGACCCCGTTCTGTCCGTTGGACACCATCCAGGCCTGCGCGAGCCTCTCTTCAATCATCGGAATCGGGCGCCGGGTTTCTTGAGCGGTCGATGCCGCTCAGCGCGTGAGGCGGGTGAAACTGGCGGTGGTCATGAGCGCGTAAGGCCGTGGTGCCTGTTCGGCGCACGGCTGAGTCAGCCAACGGGGTGGGCGGAGGCACCTCACCAGTACGAGTGCTTCGGGTCGTAAGGGACGAGCTCGTTCGGCTGCGCGCTGGCTGCGAAGCGGCACCGGGACGCGCGCGGTGGAGTAGGTGATCCAACGCGTGTCGCTTCTCTTGTAAGGACCCGCGAGGTACCACGTCGCGGGATGCAGGCGCTCGACACGCTGGACGAGATGAGCGGCGACGAGGCCGTAGTCGAACTGGCGCGCCGCCGCGGTGCCGCTCGGGAACGCGGTGATCAGCGAGACGGCGCTGAGCGCGACCGCGAGGCCGATCGCGAGACGGCGCGCCCGGGCGACGGCCCACTCGCAGAGCGCCGCGATCGAGACCGCCAACGGAACGAGCAGCCAGTAGTTCCAGTAGTCGTGACTGGTCGCGCCGTCGCGCAGCAGCACGGCGTAGGCGACGGCGACGCCGAGGGTCACCCCGAGCGGCATCCTGGTGCGACGATCACGCCAGGCGACGATGCACCCCGGCACCGCGGCGACGACGACCACGGGCGAGAGCAGCGCGCCGAGGTACTGCTCCTGGGACTCGACGAAGTCGAACCAACCGGAGTGGCTGCTACCGGTGCCGGACCGTTCCCGCAGCTGATCGAGGATCGTCGCGAACGACCCGCTCGATCCCACGAGGTACGCGCCGGTCGCCGCAAGCCCCACCGCCCAGCCGATCATCGTCGGCGACATGCGGACGCGGCGTTCGCGCCGCCACGCGCGCGCGACATCGGCAACGGCCAGGCACGCGCACAGGAGCGCTCCCTCCCAGCTCGCGACGACGGTGAGGCCGGCGAGCAGCCCGACCGCCCAACCGTGGCTGTGCCCTCGACGGTCACGTCGCGCGCGTACGACGAGCAGCGCCAGGGCGAACGGCAAGCCGATCTGGAGCGTGTCGAGCATCGACCCGTAGAGGAAGAACATGGGCGATGCGAAGGCGACGACGACCCCGAGCGCGCTCGATACGCGGCGCAGCCCGTGCTCCCGCAGCAGGACGTAGAGCAGGACGATCGACGCGAGCGATCCCAGCCACGCCGGAGCTCGTGTCGACCATGGGTGCACGCCGCCGACGGTCTCGGCTGCCGCAGTCTCGAGCGCGATCAATGGTGGGTGGTGCGCGTACGTGCCTTCGTCACCGGCCAGACGCGCACCGGCTCGGGACTCGACGATGCCCGAGTCCCGGATTGCTCGGCTCGCCAAGCCCCAGGTCGCCCCGTTCTGCCCGTCGTGCGAATCGCCGAACGGCGCGTCGATGCGCGGCCATGCCTGGGCGAGGAACACGACGACGAGGAGCGCGAGCGCGCCGAACGCGATCCGTCGGGAGTCCAGCAAACTCGATCCCGGACCCCGCGCGACGCCCGACGTGGCGGTGGGCGAATCGACGGTTGGCGGCCCACCCGGCGGCCCGCCACGGCCACGCACCGCGACGCTCGAGCTCATCGATCGGTAATCGGCCTGCTGTCACCAGCGGTTGAGCCGCCACGGTCGGCCCACCGAGTGGCCGACCGCTCTCAAGCACGCGCGACGAGATGTCGAGATTGCCGCGGTGGGGACGGTTCCTTCGTTGCGGGTCCGCCAGGTCGTAGCGGTGGCCGTCGTCGGCGGATGCCTGGCTGCGGCGGTCGTCGTGGGCTACGTCGACTCGCAGCCGTCACCGTGCTGCGGGAACGAGCGACCCTACGTGGCCCTCTATCACGGGCCGTTGTCTCGAATCGAGGCGGTCCTGGCCAGGGGTGACGGGCAGTCGTTCGCGGCCCTCGCGCAAGACCCGCTGCTGCTGCGCCCGTCGGTGATTCGCGCGCCGGGCAAGTACGCGTATCGCGCGCAGCGTCCACTGTGGGGGTACCTGGCCTGGGCCGGCTCGGCCGGCCAAGCCGAGCTCACCGGCTGGGTGCTGGCCGTGCTGACCGTGCTCTCCTGTGCGGCCCGTGGTGGAGCCTCGTCGTGCTGATCGTCGGATTCCAGACGCTCACCGAGCTGACGCCCGAGCTGCTCGCGGTCGCGCTCCTCGGCGCGGGGATCCTCGCCTGGCAGCGCGACCGCCGTGTCGGTGCGGTGGTGGCGTTCTCGCTCGCCGTGCTCACTCGCGAGAGCATGCTGGTTGCCGTCGCCGCGCTCGCCTGCTGGGACGTCGCCCATCGTCCCGAGCGAGGACGGGATCGGCCACGAAGGCTCGCGCTGCTCGCGGTCCCATTCCTGGCGTACTCGGCGTGGATCGGCGTGCTGAAGCTGCGGCTCGGAGACTGGCCGTTTCAGCATTCGGAGAGCCGTCTCGGCCTCCCCGGCGTGGGTCTTGTCGAGAGCTTCGAGCGAACGAGTAGCCCGCTCACGCTCGTGGCATTCGTGGCGATCGGTGCGACGTTGTGCACGATCGCAGCCGCTCTTGCTCGCGACGACGTCCTCACGTGGGTGGTCGTGGCCTTCGCACTCTTCACCACGACGCTCGGGCCTGCCGTGTGGCTCACGACCTCCGGCCTCGACCGGACATTGCTACCGCTCTACCTCTTCGGCGCGGTTGCGGCGGTGAGTGCGCTGAGGTTCCACGTCGCCGGTGCTCGTCTTGCCGCGCTGAATCACCCGGCGCACGGCGACGGATAATCGGGCGTGCGGTCCTCGGCGGGGATCGTGTCGAAGATCGTCACCGTGTTCGCCTTGTCGAAGAGCTTGATCTTCTTCCTCGGCCAGTCCTTCGGCAGGTAGCGCTTCCCGTCGTTCGCATACCGGTAGAGGCCGGTGCCCTCGGCGCCGGTCTCGTCCTTGCCTTGCGCGTCGGGGTCCCACCAGACCACGCCGGCGTCGTCGGACCCGTAGAGGTCGGTCCCGGGCCAGACGCCGTGCCGGCCCTGGGAGTACCGCGGGTGCAGGGGTCCGCCGCCGCGGATCCTCGCCCCGAAGAGTCCGGCCTGGAAGCTCTCGGGCGTGAGGTGTGGCCCGGCCAGCTGGATGCCCGTCATCAAGAGCGATGGCCCGGGGAACAGGATCCCGTACGTGTTCGACGGCGGGTCCTCGCAGTACTGCCACTGCCACAGGTGGAAGCCGTCCTGGGTCGCCTGATCGCCGCGCGCTGGTGCGAGGGCGAGGCCGAACGCGTGTGCCCACTGCCGCTGGTCGTACGTGCGGCCGAAGATCGCGGTGTCGGCGAGCACGGTGCTGGTGATCACCCACTCGGGGAAGTAGTCCTGCGCGGTCGCTTCCCTGGTGAAGTAGCCGGGCATGATCGGGTCGCCGCTGAACACGACCGTCGTCACGCCGGCCTCTTTCAACGTGGCGATGGTCGTGCGAGCGATCTCGCCCGCCTTCGAGAGGTCCAGGAAGAAGGGGACGTCGGCAGCCGGCGTCACGCCGTACTTGTCGCGGAGGCGCTTCAGGTACGCCTCGTACCCGGGCTTGTACCGGCCGTCGGGGTTGTCGTAGTGGACGAACCCGAAGGTGCGCTTCTTGGTTTGCAGCGACGGGTCACCGGCGTACTCGGCGTTGCGGTGCGCGAGCTGCTTGGCGATGAACTCCGCGCCGTGGATGCTGCTCTGCTCGGGTGACGGATTGTTCGACCACAGGTATGGCTCACGGTCGGCGGTGAACTTCGTCGGGAACGCGAGCGAGCAGATGCCGACGCAGAGGATCTTGCGTGCCGCGAGCTCGTCGGCGAAGGAGTTGCTCTGCGTGGGGCCGTTGATGACTGCGAACGGGTGGTACCGATCCGCGATCGCGATCGCGTCGGCCTTCGCCTTGACCTCGTCGTCCGGTGCGCCGGTGCCGAGGTACGCCTCGATCCGCAGCTTGCGTCCGTACAGCTGGTAGTACCGCTCGAACAGCCTGAGGTAGCCCTCGAAGCCCTTGCGGTTGGCGTCGGGGTCGATGTTGGCGCCGGCGCCGCGGAAGAAGGCGGCCTGGAGGGGGTCGAGCGACGGATCGGCGTCGTACACGACGACGGTGATCTCGTCCTTCGTCACGCCGCCGGCCGTCGCGCCGCCGTTGCTGCCGCCTTTCCACCGCTCGACGCACGGCGCGGCGTAGGGGTACGGGATCTTCACCTGGCCCGTCGTCGGGTCGCAGCTCGGACCGAAGTCGATCGACTTGCCCTGCTGCTTCGCCTTGTCGAACGTGAGCGGCAGCTTCCCGACCCTGCCCGCGCTCTTCTCGTTGTCGTCGCCACCACCGCCGCCTAGCGCGACGGCCACGACCGCGACCACGACGACGATCGCGACGAACGGCGCGTAGCGCACCCAGCGACGCCCACGCGAGCGAACCGGCCGATCAGCGGTCGGCTGCATCCTTACGTTTCCCCCCGTACGCCGGAGCGCGCGATCGCGACCTCATCGGTCCCGAGGTACGAAGCCACGACCCGCGGGTCGCGGACGACGTCGTCGGGTGCTCCCTGCGCGATGACTGTACCGAGGTCGAGCGCGATCAGCCGTTCGGCCACCGCGCGGAGGAGCGGCAGGTCGTGCTCGATCACGAGGATGCTGGCGCCGACCTCGTCGCGGATGCGCTGGAGCATCGGCGCCAACGCTTCCGCTTCCCGTTGCGCGATGCCGCTCGACGGCTCGTCGAGCAGCAGCACGCGCGGGCGGTGGGCGACGACGCAGGCCAGATCGACGATGCGGCGGCTGCCGGTGGACAGCTCGCGCACGAACTTGTCGCGGAAGACCTCCAGGCCGAGCAGCTCGATCAGCTCGTCGACGCGTTCCGCGACCGCGGCTTCGGAGTCGGCGACGGCGGGGAGGTGCAACGCCGCGGCAATCGGGTCACGGACCTCGACCGACCCCTCCAGCGCGACCGCGATCGTCTCGGCGACCGTCAGCGCCGGGAAGAGCCGGCCGTCCTGGAACGAGCGGCCGAGGCCGCGCGCCGCGCGCGCCGACGGCGGCATGCGGGTGATGTCGTGTACCGAGCCATCCGCGTCGCGCAGCGTCACCTGGCCACGGTCCGCCGGCTCGAAGCCGCTGATGACGTCGAAGAGCGTGGTCTTGCCCGCACCGTTCGGCCCGAGCACGCCGACGATCTCTCCGTCGTGCACGTCGAGGGAGACGTCGTACAACGCGACGACGCCCCCGAAGTGCTTGCGCACGTTGTGCACACTCAGCCTCACGCTTGGTTCCGGGTGCTCGGCGTCGGGCGGGTTCACGCCTGCGACCCCGGCCGCGCCCTCACGGCGGCCGAGCCCCTGCTCGTGCGCCTCCGGCGCACTCGGCGCTTCGCGCCGGGTCTCTACCGGCTCGGGCGAACCGGCCGGTGTCCCAGTCGTGAACCCGCTGTCTCGCAAGCCGGCAACGGCGCCTTCGAGGAACACGCTGCGCAGGACGTCGTCGCGTTGGAGGAGATCGCGTGTGGGGCCTTCGAAGCGGATCTCGCCCTTTTCCATGAAGTAGGCACGTTCTGCCACCTCGAGGGCGAGGTTCACGGATTGCTCGACGAGGATGATCGTCGTGCCGTGATTCGCGAACTCGCGTACGACCGGCAGCAGCTGTCCGAGGAGCGTCGGTGCGAGACCGAGCGACAGCTCGTCGATCATCAGCAGGCGCGGTTGCGAGACGAACGCCATCGCAAGGGTGAGCATCTGCTGCTGGCCACCGGAGAGGTTGCCGGCCTGATCGTGCAGGCGGTCACGGAGCACGGGGAAGTGCTCGAGCGCGCGCTCGGCCGCGGCGCGCACCTCCGCGGGCTCGTGGCGACGCAACCACGACGCGAGTCGCAGGTGCTCGGCGACCGTCAGCGACGGGAACGTGCCCTGGCCGCCCGGCATCGTGGCGATGCCGCGTCCGGCGATCTCGTCGGGCGGCGTGTGGGTGATGTCGCGCCCGTCGAAGATGATCGCGCCGTTGCTCGGCTCGGCCAGACCGCCGATCGCGCGCAGCAGCGTCGACTTGCCGGCGCCGTTCGTGCCGAGGAGCGCGACGATCTCGCCTTCGTCGACCTCGAAGTCGACGCCGAACAGGACCTGTACGCCGTCGTACTCGACGTCGACGCCGCGGGCGACGAGCAGCTTGGCCTGACCGTTACGGCGCGCGTACAGCGCCTCCGACTGCGCGGCGGCCGCCGCCCACACTCGGCGGATGTCCCCGTCGATGAGCGGGCCGACCGACGCCAGCACCAACCCACCCACGATGAAGACGGGCACCATGACGACGAGCGCGGCACGGATGCCCCACTCGTCGGCCAGCGCGCCGATGATCGGGAGCACGATCAGGCCCGGTATTACCCACAGCCCGGCGGCGGCGAAGCCGAACGCCCGGACCTTCGGCGGGATCGTCAACGAGAGCGCCGCGAACACGCCCGGCGCGATGAGCGCGATGACCCCGGAGATCAGCACGTTCATCGCGATGGCGACGGGCAGGTTCGGCGCGAGGGCGAACGCGGCCCACGCGGCCGACGCGGCGATCGAGACCGCCCCGATGAAGCGGACTAGCAGCCCCGGATCGCGAGCCATCAAGCGCGTCGCGATGGGGATGCCCACGATCAGCCCGACGACCTGTGCCGGTTCCGCGGCAGCGGCTACGAAGCCGCGGGCCTTCGCATCGAGGTCGAAGACCTGCTCGTACAGCAGGGAGCTGAGCGCGAGCAGGCCGACGATCGACAACGCAAGGAACGGCAGCGCATAGAACACGCGGCGCAGCGTCCGCACCGCCCACACCAACCGCCACGACTCCGCCCACGAAGGCGGGACGTCTTCCGTCTCGGCTGTCTGTGTCGACGCGCCCATCGCGCGCCGCTCGAACACGCCGCGCTTCGGCTCGCGCAGCCGCGTCGCGAGCACGACGAACACCGCGGTCGGGACCGCGAACACGAAGAACGGCACTCGCCAGTCGAACCAGAACGCGAGGAGGCCGCCGAGGAGCGGACCGGCGAACTGCCCGACGGCGTTCGCGATGCGATGGATCGAGTAGATGCGGGGCCGGACCGGGATGTCGTAGTAGTCCGCGAGCAGCGAGTTGTGAACGGGATCGTTGATGCCGCGGCCGAGCCCGGAGCCGGCGCGGGCGACGCCCAGGGTCCACACGTTCGTGGCGAGGCCGGTCAGGATCGAGAAGCCGCCCCACGCGGTCGCACCCAGCGCCGCGATCCGCACCCGGCGCAGCCGGTCCGCGTAGAAGCCGACCGGCACCGCGACGAGCAGGCTCGCCAGCGCGGCGAGCGCGACGACGGTGAGGATGCCGCTCGTGTTCAGGTGGAAGTCGTCACGGATGTCCGGCAGCAGCACGCCGAACGCCGTGCGGTCCAGCTCGTCGACCGCGTTGAGGCCGAACAGCACGACCAGCGGGAACAACGGAGCCCCTGCCGTCGTGCGCAGCTTCCAGCGCACGAAAGCCGTCGACGGCTCGGTGCTCATGGAGCCGGCTCCCGGATCTGCGTCTCGTCGACCACCTCACGCGCCGTGTCGAGCGCTTGGGCCGGCACCTCGCCGTTGGGCGTGGGCGCGCGTGCGTCCGCGACGAGGCTGGGCACGACGATGCCGCGGCGGCGCGCGACCCGCCGCAGCAGCCCGTCGCGCGCGTCGGCGAAGGCCTGGCCCAAGCCACCCGGCAGCACCAGCAGCACGAGGAGCAGGCCGACCCCGGTGGCGAGCACCTGCCACTCGGCCGGGAGGAAGTAGTCGGTGCCGCGCACGTACGCGGCGCCGAGCAGCGCGCCCGGGATCGAGCCGAGCCCGCCGATCACGGTCATCGAGAACACGACCAGGCTCTGCTCCGGCGCGTACGGTCCGACCTCGAGGCCGGTCTGGTGGTGGACGAACAGCACCCCGGCAAACGCGGCGAGGAAGCCGGAGAACGCGAAGGCCACGAGCGTCGTGCGGCGCGCGCTCACGCCGTACGCCTCCGCGGCGCGCTCGTTCTCGCGGATCGCGATGAGTACGCGGCCGGTCCGGCTCCGGCGCACGCCGCGCACCATTGCGTAGGCGAGCGCGAGCGCGGCGAGGCACAGGTAGTAGAAGCGGGTCTCGGTGTCGATTGCGATCGCACCGAACAGCGCAGGTCGCTCGATCCGGAGGCCCGGCAGCCAGTCGTTGCTCGAGCCCTCGCCGAAGAAGTTGCGGTTCAGCAGGTACGACGACGTCCCGAGCGCGAACGCGAGCGTGGTCACCGCCAGAGTGAGGCCGCGGCGGCGCAGCGCGGGGAGCCCGATGACGGTCGCGACGACCGCGCCGGCGAAGCCGCCGCCGACGAGCGCGAGCGAGAGATCCCACCCGAGCCGGTCGGTCAGCGCGCCGCCGACCGCGGCGCCCACGCCCACGAAGGCCATCTGGCCCAGGCTGACCTGCCCGCTCCACCCGGTGAGCACCACGAGCGAGAGGCCGACGATGCCGAAGATGAGGATCGCGGCAACGAGGTTGATCTTGCTCTCGGTCAGGACCGCGGGCAGCGCGAGCAGCACGACCAGGACGAGCGCGACGAGTCCCCAGATCCCGGCCCGGACCTCGGGTAGGCCGCGCAGCTCGCGCGGGATGGGGCGCACCTCGCGTGCTGCCTGCCACGTCGACACCTCACCTTCACGAACCCGGCCACGCGCGCGACCCGTCAGCATGAGCGCGGCGAGGACGACGACGAACAGGATCGGGTCGACGTAGGCGGGCTCCTGCCAGTGCCACACGACCGACTGCTCGACGATGCCGAGCGCGACGGCGGCGAGGGCGATGGTCGGCATGCGCTCCAGGCCCCCGATCACCGCCGCGGCCAGTGCGCGCAACAGGATCGCCGGTCCGAGGACCTCCCCGATCGGCAGTCCGATGATCCCGGCGCGCAGGAACACCGCGAGGAAGGCGAGCACGCTCGCGATGACCCACACCACCGTGTGCAGGCGGCGAACCGGGATCCCGAGGGTCGACGCTCGGTCGGCCCGTTCGGCCCCGCCACGGATCGCGATGCCGACGTCGCTGCTGCGGAGGAACAGCGCGAGGCCGAGGAACGTGAGCGGGATCGTGATCAGCGCCACGACGTCGTTCCCACGGAAGATGATCGGGTCGATCGTGAAGTGCACGTCGAAGGGTGCCGGGATCGACTCACCGGTCAGCTCGAACGCCTGGGGCAGGAACAGAGCGGCCGCCGCGAGCAGCTGCGCGATGCCGATCGTGGCCACCGTGAGCACGAGCCGTGGCGAGCGGAAGAACCGCCGGACGAGCAGCGTCTCGACGAGCAGCCCCAGCAGGATGCTGGCGACGAAGCCGGTGGCGAGCGCGAGCCACCAGCTCAGGCCCACCGTGCTGATCATCAGCAGGACTGCGAGCGTTGCCGGCACCGCACCCAGATCGCCGGCCGCGAAGTTGACGATGCGGTTCGCGCGCCAGACGAGCGCGAGGCCGAGCGCCAGGAGTGACGTGAGCGCACCGATGATCGCGCCCTGCACTAGCACGCCCTCCGGAACGTCCCACGCGAAGCGCGCCCACGCGACGGCGGCGATCCCGGCGAGGGGCAGCGCGGCGCGTCCGGCAACTCTCGACAGAGCCGCGTTCACCGTGGCGCCACCCTCCTCGCTGCGCTGGACGCGGAGTCTACGGAGGCGTCAGGTCGTTGCCGTGGCGACGAAGTCGACCACCACGCGTGCGAGCTCCTCGCCGCGGTCCTCTTGGAGGAAGTGGCCCGCGCCGGTGATCGTGGTATGCGGTTGGCCGGCGCAGCCCGGGATCTCGTCGCGCAGCGCGCGATCAGCACCGTGCGTGATCGGGTCCTGGTCGCTGAACGCGGTCAGGAACGGCTTCGTCCACGCGCGTAGCTGCTCCCACGCGCGGCGGTTCGCGGCCGACGCCGGGTCATCGGGGCTCGTCGGCACGAGCAGCGGGAACTGGCGGGCAACCCTCCTTGTACGACTCGTCGGGGAACGGCGCGTCGTACGCGGCAATCACATCATCGGAGAGTGCGGTCGTGCAGCCGCCGTTCACGATCCGGCCGACGCGGAAGTCGGGCGTCTCCTGGGAGTACTTCTGCCAGGTGAGGAATGCGTCGCCGGGATGGCGGTCGCCGGTGGGCAGGAACGTGTTGGCCGCGACGACACGCGAGAACCGATCGGGGTGCTCGGCGACCAGCCCCAGCCCGATCAAGCCACCCCAGTCCTGACCGACGAGGGTCGCGTCGTGTAGGTCGACGGAGTCGACGAAGCGCGCATCCAGTCGACGTGGCGCTGGTACGTGTAGTCGGTGCGCTGCGCGGGCTTGTCGGAGCGACCGAAGCCCACGAGGTCGAGCGCGATGGCGCGCAGACCCGAGCCCGTGAGCACCGGGATCATCGTGCGGTAGAGGAAGCACCACGACGGCTCGCCGTGCATGAGCAGCACGGGCTGGCCGTCGCGCGGGCCTTCGTCGAGGTAGTGCACGCGCAGCTCGCCACCGTCGCCGTCGGGCACCTGCACGTAGTGCGGTGTGAACGGGAATCGGGGAACGACTCGAACCGCTCGTCAGGCGTTCGCAGGGCCTTCATGCATGCAATAGTCGCGCCGCCCAACCATGAACGTCCTGCTCGTCACCACCGATCAGCAGCGCGCCGACTCGATCGGCGCGTACGGGAACCCGGTCTGCTCGACGCCCACGCTGGACGCGCTCGCCGCTGCGGGCACGAGGTTCGACGCAGCGCGCACACAGCACATGCTTTGCCAGCCGGCACGGGCGACGATTCTCACCGGCCAGTACCCGTCGACGCACGGCGTCACGTGCAACGGGATCGACCTTCCCGAGCGCGCGGCTGGCGACTCGGTCGCGACGCACCTGGCTTACGCGGGCTACCGGACGGCGCTCTTCGGGAAGGCGCACTTCGCGAGCGTGTACCCGCTCGTGCCGACCGGTCGGCTCGAGTCGGTCGAAGGCTCGGCGCTGATGCCGGACGGCTGGACCGGGCCGTACTTCGGCTTCGAGCACGCCGAGCTCGTGCTGTTCGGCCACAACATGCGGATGGCGCCGCTCCAGGGCGGGTGGAACTGGTGCTTCGGGCCCGCGCCGATGGGGCTCCACTACGGACGCTGGCTCGCGCGTCACGGCGCGCGGCGTGATCGTGAGCTGCTTGCGCTGATGGAGCCCGAGGCGGCCGGCGCGGTGTGGGACCACACGCAGACGTGGCGCAACCAGCTGCCCGAGGAGGAGCATCCGACGACGTGGGTCGCCGACCGCGCGATCGAGTGGCTGCGGGCCGTCGACGAGCCGTTCTTCGCCTGGGTGAGCTTCACCGACCCGCACCATCCGATGGATCCGCCGGCGCCGTGGTGCGACCGGTACGACCCGGCCGACGTGCTCGACGTGCTGCCCGAACCGCATCCCGAGGAGTTCGACTCGAAGCCCGGCCTGCACCGCGCGTGGACCCGAGGCGCGAGAGGCACGCCGTTCGAGTTCGCGAACCCGGGTGGCGCGCTCTACACGCGCGAGGAGCTCGCGCGCATGACGGCGCGCTACTACGGGATGGTTACGCAGCTCGACCACCAGATCGGTCGCATCCTCTCGGTGCTCGACGAGCGGGGTGTCGGCGACGACACGCTCGTGGTCGTCACCACCGACCACGGCGAGTTCCTGGGTCACCACCAGATGATCTTCAAGGGCCCGATCCACTACGACGACCTGCTGCGCGTGCCGCTGATCGTGCGCGGCCCGGGCTTCGCGGCGGGAGAGGTCGTCCGCGACCCAGTCGGCACGATCGACCTGGCGCCCACTGCGCTGCGGGCAGTGGGTGTGGCGGTGCCGGATGCGATGGAGGGTCGTCCGCTGCTCGACGGGCCGCGCGAGCACGTGCTCACGGAGAACGACTTCGACATCGGGTTCCGCGTGCGGTTGCGCACGATCACGACGCACCGCTACAAGCTGACTGTCGATCTGGACGTCGAGGCGAACGGTGAGCTCTACGACCTCGACGACGATCCGGGCGAGCTCGTGAACCGCTGGAGCGATCCCGCGTACGGCTCGACCCGCAGCGACCTCGCCGCGACCCTCGACGACGTGCGCAATCACGACGTCAACGTGCAGCCGAAAGTCGGCCTGGTGGGCTGACGGCTGCTCGACTCACCCTTTTCGGCACGCTGAACAACCTTTGAGGTTGTTCAGCGTGCCGAAAAAGGGAGGGGCAGGGTCAGGGGACGATGCGGTAGACGAGCGTGGCCGACGCGACGGTCTTCCCGTCGGCGTCGGCGACGTGGATCTCCGCGAAGCTGAGGTCACGGCCGCGCTTGACGCAGTGTGCCTCGGCGACAAGGTCGCAGCGATTCGCGGCGCCGGTGTAGTTGACGGTCATCGACACGGTCGCGGCGCGCGCACCCTTGTCGAAGTCGTGACCCGCCCAGACCGCGGCGGCACCGGTCGTGTCGATCAACGACGCGACCGCACCGCCGTGGTACACCGCACCGTCGTTCGTCAGGCGCTCGGCGAACGGGAGCCGGACGCGCACGCCGTCGGGCTCCCAGCGCTCGATGTGGAGCTCGAGGCCCGCGATGTACGGCGTCTGCTGCATCACGTCGCGCATCGCCATGCGCCGCCGTTCTTGCTCCTCGTTCGAGAGCGCCAACGATCGCCTCCACGCCATGTTCGGAACGGCCGGAGGCAGACGTTACGCTCGAAAACATGGCCGACGAGGTACGCAGCCGTGCCGATCGGCGCCACCAGCAGCACCGTCGCAACATTCTCCTTGCGGCGAGCGCGGGAGCGGCTGTGGTGCTCATCGCCGTCGTCGCGGTGCTGCTGCTCAGGGGTGATGACGACCCGACGACGAGGAGTGCCGCACGCCGAACCCGGGCGAGCACCACCACGACGAGCAGTACCACCACGACGACCGCGCCCACCACGACCACCAGCGCGCCGCCGGACACGAGTGTCGTGCCCAAGTCGACGAATCCGATTGTCGCGCTCGCCCAGCAGTACGAAGGGCGTTACGTGGGCACGTTCACCAACACGACCTTCAACACGACCGGGCCGGTCGCGCTCGAGCTGCGCATCGACCCCGCGACGGGTGACATGAACGTGAAGGCGCACTTCGAAGGCGATCTGTTCGGGGGTGGTGCGAAGCCACCGAACGACATCGAGAGCATCGTCACGCTCGGCGGCGACCCGAATGCCGCGGTCACCACCAACACCAAGGGCTTCGGCCCGGTCACCGGTCATGTCGACGCCACCCTCGCACTCGTGCTGAACGCGCCGGATGTCCCCGGTTCGAAGGTCAAGAGCTTCGACCTCACCGGGCACATCAAGGCCGACTACTCGGGCTTCGACGCCACCTATAACGTCGGATTCGAGGACGGCAGCACCGCGCAGGGCACCGTCACGATCACGTGCGCGACCGACGGGCAGCGTTCGGTCGAGGGCGTGCCCACGCTCTGCTCGCCCGGCTGACCCTCGGAGCCGGCGGCCGCGGCCGCCGCGGGCGCCGTCGCCCCCGGTGAGCAGGCTCGATAGGGTCGGCCCGAGACGAGCAGCCCGACGAGTACGAGGGGGCACAGTGCGCTTCGAAGGCAAGGTCGCGGTGGTCACCGGTGCCGGCCGGGGGATCGGTGAGGAGTACGCGAAGGCGATCGCCCGCGATGGCGCGAGCATCGTCGTCGCCGAGCTCGACGCGGAGCAGGGCGAGCGGGTCGCCAAGGAGATCGAGCAGGCCGGCGGGACCGCGCAGTTCGTCAAGACCGACGTGTCGAACGAGGAGTCGACGCTCGCGATGGGCGCGGCCGCCGGCGAGGCGTTCGGGGGCGTCGACTATCTCGTGAACAACGCCGCCATCTACGGCGGCATGGAGATGCACGGGCTCACGAACGTCCCGATGGAATACTGGGAAAAGTTCATGTCCGTGAACATGACCGGCGCCGTGCTCTGCACACGCGCGGTCTTCCAGTCGATGGCCGAGCGCGGTGGCGGCGCGATCGTCAACCAATCGTCGACGGCGGCGTGGATGGGCGCGGGCTACTACGGCATCGCGAAGCTCGCGATCCACGGCATCACGCAGTCGTTCGCGCGCGAGCTCGGGCCGATGGGCATCCGGGTCAACGCGATCGCACCCGGCCCGACCGACACCGAAGCGACGCGCTCGACCGTTCCCGACGAGATCATCCAGCAGATCCTCGCGACGATGCCGCTGCCCCGGATGGGTACCCCCGCCGACATGGCCGACGCGTGCGTCTTCCTGCTTTCCGACGAAGCCGCCTGGATCACGGGCCACGTCCTCAACGTGGACGGCGGGCAGATCATGCGCGTCTGATGTCCGGGCTTCGCTCGATAGCCTGAGCGCATGCGGTTCTTCGTGCGCTTCCTCGTCGCGTCCCTGACCGCGTTTCTCGTCGCTGTGCCGCTCGCCACCGCACCGGCTTGGGCGAAGCAGGACCGCGCTGGCCGCGTGCTCTCGGGGAAGGAAGCGGTGCTCCGCCGCCCCGCGACCATCGTCACGAAGACTCTCGACCCCGACCAGGGCTGTCAAGTGCTGCTCGACACCGGCAAGGGCGACTGCGCGGCGGTGAGGACCGACGGCGGCGACCTCGTCTTCACCGTCGAGCCGCTGGCGCCGCGCGACCCAGTGCTCGTCGAACGCGCGTGGGCCGCGCGCGTCTACGCGAAGTCGGAGTCCGTCGCTTACGGCTGGGACCTCGTGCTGGAGAATCCCCGACCCGAGGTCCTGACGTTCGCCAACGTGACGGCGAAGGTGGCCGACGTCACCGGGCACGGCAAGGACGAGATCGTCTTCGGCTTCAGGGCTGCCGGCACGGGCGGGTTCCTCGACTTCGACGTCGTCGTTCCCGACCGCGATCACGGTGCGGTCGTCGCCGCTCACGACCGGCTTGCGAAGGGTGTCGTCGTCGTCAAGCGTGGCCGGATCGTCGACTACACCGCGGTGTACAAGCGAACCGACGCCACCTGCTGCCCGACCTGGATCGCCCGCGGCGCGATCCGCTTCCGCGACGGTGCGTTCGAGGTGGTCGACGAGTGGCGGATCCCTACGAAGCGGGCCGACATCCCGCCCGGCAACCTCGGCTGACCGATGCCGACCCGCGTCGTGTTCCTCTGCACCGGGAACGCGGCGCGCTCCGTGATGGCCGGCGCCATCCTCTCGTCGGCACGCGACGACCTCGAGGTCGTCACCGCGGGCACGCACGTCGTCGAGGGGATGCCGATGAGCTGGCGCACGCGTGACGCGCTCTGGGGGCTGGGCGTGCGGGCGGATGGCCATCGCAGCCACCAGCTCCGCGACGGCGACGTCGCCGCGGCCGACGTGATCGTCGGGATGGCCGGCGAGCACGTGGCGTACGTCCGCCGCGAGCATCCCGGTGCGGCGGCGCGCACCGCGACCCTCAAGCGCCTCGCCCGGGACCTCCCGGTCGACGGCGCGCCGCTCGACGACCGGGTCGCGAAGCTCGGCCTCGAGCAGGTCGAGCTCGAGCGCTGGGAGGACATCACCGACCCGGCGGGGGGAGACCTGCCCGAGTTCGAGGCCTGCGCTCGCGAGATCCACGCGCTGCTGGCGAAGCTGACCCCCGCGCTCTGAACCGGCCGCGCCCCGAAGCGCCCGCGCTCCGAAGGTGGCGCGAGCCGGGCGACCCTGGTTGCTGCAATGAATCTGATATACCGTCAGATCCGCTCGGCGGAAGGGGGGAACGGGAGTGGCGACGGGGGGAGCAGTCGCAGAGGTGCCGGTCGCGCGGGCCGAACCGCGCCGCGCGCCGTCACTCGCGCTCGAGGACGTCACCGTCCGCTTCGGCGGCATCACCGCGCTCGACGACGTGAGCCTCTCGGTCGATGCGGGCGAGGTGCGCGGGCTCATCGGCCCCAACGGCGCCGGCAAGACGACGCTCTTCGACGTGGTGTCCGGCATCCGTATCCCTGACGGCGGCCGGGTCCGGCTCGACGGCGACGACATCACCCCCGTGCCCGCCGTCCGTCGCGCGCGGCGCGGGCTACGGCGCACCTTCCAGCGAGTGCAGACGTTCGGGTGGCTCACCGTCGAGGAGAACGTGCTCGCCGCGCTCGAGTGGCGGGGTGGTGGTGGCGGGCTCCTCGCCGACATGGTCGCGTCGCCGACACGGCGGCGCCGCGAACGCGAGCGGCGTGCGCGCGCCACGGAGGTCATCGAGCAGTGTGGGCTGACGGCGGTCCGCAACGATCCAGCCGGGTCCCTGCCGATCGGCCTGGCCCGCATGGTCGAGCTGGCACGTGCGATCGTCGATCCGCCGCGGGTGCTCATGCTCGACGAGCCCACGTCGGGCCTCGACGAGACCGAGGCGGCCCGGCTCGGTGAGCGGATCGAGGCGATCCGTGGCGACGAGTCGTGCGCCGTGTTGCTCGTCGAGCACGACGTCGGCTTCGTCATGCGCCAGTGCGACCGGATCGTGGTGCTCGACCTCGGACGCGTGCTCGCGGTCGGAACGCCACACGAGATCCAGGCCAACGCCGCGGTGCGGGCCGCGTACCTCGGCGAGGGCGGGAGCAAGTGACATCCGAGCAAGCAGTCGGAGAGCAAAGGGGGAGGTCCGTGAAACGAAGAAGAGTGGTGTCCGTGCTGGCCGCCGGGGCGGTCAGCATCGGGCTCGTCTCGACCGGGTTCACCGGTGCGGGGGCGCAACCGAGCGTCCGCGGCGTCACCGACAACTCGATCGACGTGGCCGGGCTCATCCAGGCCGCGCAGTTCGCCAAGTCCGACGTCGAGACCGGCGCCAAGGCGGCGTTCGACGCGGCGGGTCCGATCAACGGCAGGAAGATCAACTACGTCGAGACCGCGGACGACAAGGGTGACGCGAACACGGACCTCTCGGAGGCCCGGCGCCTCGTGCAGCAGGACAAGGTGTTCGCGATTCTGCCGGTGCTGACGCCGGTCCTGGGCCAGGCCGCGAAGCTCTTCGAGCAGCAGCACGTGCCGTTCCTGGGCTGGGGGATTGCCGAGTCGTGGTGCGACAACAGCTACGGCTTCGCGATCACCGGCTGCATCGTCCCGCCGGGGAACATCCCGAACACGGGTGACACCTGGGGTCGCCTGCTCGACCGCTACTACAAGGCCAAGGGCGAGTCGGGCTCCAAGGGCAAGACGGCCGCAGTGGTCACCGAGGACAACGACACCGGCAAGCGGGGTCTCGAAGAGATCGTCTTCCAGGCGAAGAAGGCCGGTTTCAAGATCGTGTACCAGAAGTCGGCGCTTCCTGCCCCGCCCGCGGTGATCGGCGACTACTCGCCGTACGCCAACGACATCCTGACCAGCAACAACGGGAAGGCGCCCGATGTGGCGTACGTCGTGGTCTCGGGGATCAACGTGCTCGGCTTGGCGAAGGCGTTGAAGGACGCCAACTACTCCGGGGTGATCACCGACGCGGTCTCGTACGACCCGCGGCTCGTCGCGCGTGCGAGCGGCGAGGCGGTGTTCGCGCAGTTCGACCTGCCCGAGTCGAGCAAGCCGGGCATCTCGAAGGTCGTCGACGACCTGAAGGCGGCGGGCGCCACGAGCATCACCCAGCCGATGCTCGCGGCGTACTTCTCGGCCGACATGTTCATTCGGATCCTGAAGAAGGTCGGCAAGAACCTCACGCCCGAAGCGTTCTCGAAGGCGGCGTCGAAGTTCACCTACCAGATCAAGGACACGATCGGTCCGACGAAGTACCCGAAGGCGTTCAAGCAGGGCGCGCCGTGCGGCACGTTGGTCCAGAGCGATGGGACCAAGTACGACATCGCCGTGCCCTACGGCTGCTACTCGAACTACAACTACAAGAGCGGGAAGAAGCTCAAGTACTAGGAGAGACGTGTCGGTGGCCGGGGTCCCCGAGGCCCCGGCCACCGCGCTGAATCCGGCGTTTCCATCTGACGAGCGGCGACCACGCGCGAGGCCCTTCCGGTGCAGAAGTTCCTGAACCTGGTCATCTCCGGCGCCGTCACCGGCGGCATCTACTCGATCATGGCGTCGGGCCTCGTGCTGACGTACCAGACGTCGGGCATCTTCAACTTCGCCCACGGGGCGATCGCGTTCACGACCGCGTTCTTCTACTACCAGCTGCACGCCGGGCAGGGCGTTCCCATCGTCCCGGCCGCGATCTTGTCGGTGCTGGTGTTCGCGCCGCTGCTCGGTCTCCTCCTGGACCGCATCCTGCTGCGGCGGCTGGCGGCGGCGCCCGTCTACGCGCGGATCGTCGGCACCATCGGGCTGCTCGTCGCGCTCCCCAACCTCGCGCTCTGGCTGGTCGAGAGCGTCGGGGACGAGGTCCTGGGTCTGAACGTCCTGCGGATCTCCGACCGGAGCGCCCTCGGTGGCCAGGCACCGGGTCTGGGCCCGCAGCCACCTCACGTGTACCGCTTCGGCTGGCTCGGGCTGCCCGAGGTCCACCTCGACAGCGACCAGCTCGCGGTCTTCGTCAGCGCGGCGCTCGCCGCCGTCCTGCTGTGGTACGTCGTGCGCCGCACCCGTGTGGGCCTCGAGATGCGCGCGGTCGTCGACCGCGAGCACCTCGCTTCGCTCCGCGGCGTGAACCGTGCACGCACGTCGGCGTTGGCGTGGACGCTGACGATGATGCTCGCCGGGCTCGGCGGGATCCTCATCGCGCCGCTCTTCCAGCTCAACGCCGACTTCTACACCCTCGTCGTGCTCGGATCGCTCGCCGCAGTCGCGGCCAGCGGCCTGAGATCGATCCCGATCGCGTTCGCGGCCGGGTTGGCGCTCGGGGTTGTCCAGAACCTCGTGGCCGGCTACGGCGACCAGTTCCTGCCGTCGTTCCTGAACAACCTCAGCGGGTTCAAGTCGTCGATCCCGTACATCCTTACGTTCGTCATCCTGGTGGTGGTCGCGCGCGAGCAACGGCGCCAAGCCGGCTCGGTCGCGGAGGAGGCGCCACCACCTGATCACCGCGCCGGTCTCCCCGCGTGGCGCCGGCGGCTGCCGTGGGCCGTGGCCACCCTCGCGCTCGTCGCGTTCTCGCTCCAGTGGATCGACGTCGGCGCGCTCCAGGCCGACAACTACGAGCAGACGCAGATCGCCATCGGGCTCGCGTTGGCGATCGTGTTCCTGTCGTTCGTGGTGGTCACGGGTCTCGGGGGCATGGTGAGCCTCGCCCAGGCGACGTTCGTGACCGCGGGCGGCTGCATGGCCGGTTGGGCGTTGAACCGCGACTGGGGCGTCGACATCCCGTTCGTCGCCAGCCACGGCCAGCTCAACTTCGCGATCGCGGCGGTCCTCGCCGGGCTGCTCGCCGCGCTGGCGGGGGCGATCGTCGCGGTGCCGATCCGCCGGCTGGGCGCGGTCGCGCTCGCGCTCGGGACCATCGCGGTCGCATTCTTCGCCGACTTGGTGGTGTTCGGCTACGAGCCGATCGGCAAGGGTTCGTTCGGCTGGTTCATCCGGTCGCCGTCACTGGACGTGCCCGTGCTCAACAACATCGTCGATCTCGTGATCCCGGGCTCGCAGGACAAGCTGGACTTCTCGCAGCCCGCCCACCAGGTGCTGCTGCTCCTGGTGCTCTTCGGCGCGTTGACGCTGGTGATCCACGCCCTGCAGCGGTCGCCGTCGGGGCGGGCGATGCTGGCCGTCCGCAGCAGCGACGTTGCCGCCCGCACGTCGGGCATCAGCCCGGCCCGGCAGCAGATCGCAGTGTTCGCGCTGGCGGCGGGGATCGCGGGGTTCGGTGGGGCGATGCTGGGAATGGTGAACTTCTCGTTCACCAGGACGAACGCGCCCCCGCTGATCGGGCTGGTCTGGCTGGCGGTTGCGGTGACGTTCGGCGTGCGGCGGCCCGGCGGCGCGCTGCTCGCCGGACTGGCGTTCGCGTGCACGACCACGATCTTCACGTGGATCGGGAACGACTACCTGACCGGCGCGTTCAAGGACCTCACCACCTCGCCCGAGTTCGTGCCGATCTTGTTCGGCCTCGGCGCGATCAATCTCGCCAAGAACCCCGACGGCCTCCTCGCCCTGATCGGCCACCAGCGTGTCGAGCGCCGTCGACAGCGCGAGCACAAGACACGCATCGCGCAGGCCGAAGCCGCGCTGCACGGCGTGGCCGAACCGGTCCCCGCCGTGGACGGCGTCGTCGAGCGCGAGGCCGCTCCGACCGCGGTCGCGCCCGTCACGGCCGGCACCGACGGCACCGCCCCGAGCGAGGAGGCCACCCTCGCCCTACGCCAGATCGTCGCCGGGTACGGCGACGTCGAGGTGCTCCACCAAGTCGACGTCGAGATCTCACGCGGGAGCATCCTCGCGTTGCTGGGCGCGAACGGCGCGGGGAAGTCGACGCTGTGCGCGGTGGCGTCCGGACTCCTGGCGCCAACCCGAGGCACCGTCGTGCTCCACGGGCGCGACATCACCGGCATGGCGGCCGACGAGAGGGCGCGCCATGGCGTGCTGCTCGTCCCGGAGGCGCGCGGGATCTTCCCCGGGCTGACCGTCGAGGAGAACCTGCGCATCCTCCTTCGCTCCGCCGACGCGCGCGACCAGGCCTACACGCACTTCCCGGTGCTCGGCGAGCGACGGCGCCAGCTCGCCGGACTGCTCTCCGGGGGCGAGCAGCAGATGCTGTCGCTCGCGCCGGCGCTCGCGGAGCCACCCGACGTCTTCATCGCGGACGAGCCGACACTCGGGCTCGCGCCGCTCGCGGCGGAGGTCGTGGTCGGCGCGATTCGCGAGCTACGTGAGCGCGGCTCGGCCGTGCTGCTCGTCGAGGAGAAGGCACGCGAGGTCATGCAGCTCGCCGACATCGTCGCGTTCATGGAGCTCGGGCGGGTCGTGTGGATGGGTGCGCGCGACGACGCCGATGCCGACAGGCTCGCGGCGACGTACCTGGGTGCCTCGCTGGGCTGACGAAGTCGGCCACACTGAGAGCGTCGTATGCGGGGCTTCCTCGTCGGCCTGGTCGTCGTGCTCGGGATCGTGCTGCTGCCCCTCGCTGATCTCGCGGTGTGGGTCGAGCGCGAGCTGCTCGACACCGCGAGCTTCACCAGACTCGCCGACGACGTGCTCGACGAGCCGGACGTGCGGACCGCGCTCGCGGACCAGGTCGCTCGGCGTCTCGTGGAGCGTTTTCCGGATCTGCGGGGCTCCGAGGCGGACTTGCGCAGGAGCGCAGCCCTCGTGGCGAAGTCGGACGCGTTCCGTGTCGTGTTCGACGACGCCGTCGGCCGTATGCATGGCCAGCTCGTCGACCGCGAAGACCGGCTGTCGCTCGATCTCGACGCGATGGTCCCGCTCGTACGTGACCGGCTGCCCCCCGACGTCGCGGCGCGGATCCCGCGCCCGGCGGGTCTCGCCGACCTGGAGGTCGTCCGGCGCGACGACCTTCCCCTGCTCTGGAACGGTGTGCGTGTCGCACAACGCGCCGCGATCGTCTTCCCGGTCGTGTCGGTCCTGCTCCTCGCGGCGGCGATCTTGCTCGCGCGTCGGCGTGGCGTGACGACGGCGATCATCGGTGGTGCCGCCGCGGTCGTCCTGCTCGCGGTGGTCGTGCTGATGCAGTTCGGCCGGTCGGTGCTGGAGAGCTTCAGCGGCGACGAGGTGCAGCGCCGCGCCGACGAGGTGCAGCGCCGCGCCTTCGACGCGGCGGCCGGCACGGTGGCGGGCTCGTTCGTGCGCCAGACGGTGCTGCTCGCGGGGGGCGCGCTCGTCGTTGCCGGCATCGGGATCGTCTCGACGTTCGTCTTCCGTGCCACCGAGCGGTCCTCGGAGTGGGCGTAGCCGCACCAAGGGTTCTGACGACCCGTCAGGTCTATGCTCGGCCGCATGGCCGAATTGCCGAAGGTCGTGTCCGTCGACGACCACGTCGTGGAGCCACCGGGTGTCTGGCAGGACCGGCTGCCGGCCAAGTACAAGGACGTCGGGCCCCGCACGATGCGCGCGCCGCTCGGCGAGATGACGTTCGTGGGCGGCAAGTTCTCGTACGCGCCGGGCACCGAGGGTCCGATGTGCGACTGGTGGCTCTACGAGGACCTCGTGTACCCACTCACGCGACTGTCGGCCGCGGTCGGCTTCGACCGCGACGAGGTGAAGGTCACCGCGATCACCTTCGACGAGATGCGGCCCGGCTGCTTCGACCAGAAGGCGCGGCTGGAAGACATGGACGCCAACTGGACCGAGGCGTCCCTGGCGTTCCCGACGTTTCCGCGGTTCTGCGGCCAGACGTTCATGGAGGCCGACGACAAGGCCCTCGCGCTGCTCTGCGTGAAGGCCTACAACGACTGGATGTTCGACGAGTGGTGCGCCGGGTCGGACGGCCGGCTCATCGCGCTCCCGCTGATCCCGCTGTGGGACGCGACGCTCGCGGCCGACGAGGTGCGGCGCAGCGCTTCCCGCGGCGGGCACGCGGTCGCCTTCACCGAGATCCCGCCGTTCCTCGGCCTGCCGTCGGTGCACGACGCCGACGGCTACTGGGATCCGTTCTTCGCTGCGTGCGCGGAGACCGACACGGTCGTGTGCATGCACATCGGGTCGTCGTCGAAGATGCCGTCGACCTCGGCCGACGCGCCGGCCGGTGTCGGCTCGACGCTCACCTACATGAACGCGGCCATGTCGATGGTCGACTACCTGATGTCGGGTGTGTTCGAGAAGCACCCGAAGCTGATGGTCGCGTACTCCGAGGGGCAGATCGGCTGGATCCCCTACATCCTCGAGCGCGCCGACGACGTCTGGGAGCACAACCGGGCCTGGGCCAACCTCGAGGGCAAGGTGCTCAAGCCGCCGAGCCAGTACTACCGCGAGCACGTCTACGGCTGCTTCTTCGACGACAAGCACGGGCTCGAGTCGCTCGAGTCGGTCGGCGTCGACAACATCACGTTCGAGACCGACTACCCGCACTCCGACTCCACGTGGCCGCACACGAAGGAGATCGCGGAGAAGCTGACCAAGGACCTCGACGACGAGACGGTCTACAAGCTCATGCGGGGCAACGCGATCCGCATGCTGCACCTCGATCTCGACCAGGACCGCCAGCCGGCCTGAGCGGCGGCACGTCGGCTCATCTCGGGCACGTGATCACGCCACCGCGCGCCGTGATCTCGCAGAAGGTCTCCCGGCCCATCCTCCAGCGCCCGCCTTCGAACACCGCATAGCCGGTCGTGGTGGCGGTGATCTGCGCGCCGTCCACCAGCAGGTCGAAGTTGACCGTGGCGCGTGTTGGGCTCACGAACACGAGCCAGTTGATGCGCACGACGATCTTTCCTTCCACCGCCGGCTCGGCGCCCGGCGCGGTCGCCGCGGTCGCCCGTTCGCTGGCGGTGAACGGGTGGCCGCCTTCGACCGACTCGTCGATGGGGACGGGGCTCGCGCCTCCGTAGGCGGCCGTCATCGCGTCCTGGATCGCTTGGCGCGCCGCGGCTTCGTCGGAGGGACCGGGTCCCGCCGGCGGCCGCGTCGTCGACACGTCCGGGACCGTCGTGGTCGCGGTGGTGGTCGGCGTCTCGGCCTGCTGGACCCGCAACGTGTTGAGCACGCCGATGCCTTCGTCGAGCAGCTTGCGCGACGGGTCGCCCGTCGACACCACGCGGGCGACGAACATGCGGTCCGCGTCGACGAACGGGATCTCGCGGAAATGGTTGTCGGTTGCCGGCGGCTCGGTTGTCGGCGGCTCGGTCGAGCCGGGCGCGGTCGACTCGGGCGCGGTCGTCGAATCGGGTGGTCCCGCGGCCGGCGCGAATCCGGCCACGGTCGTCGCTGGCGCCCCCGTCTCCGACGGCGGTGCTCCACTCGTCGGTGCAGCGCAATCACCGGAGCTCTGCGTCGCGGTCGCGAAGTCGGCCGGCCGCGGTTGGAACGCCTCGGGCGCATAGATCCCGTCGTGGCTCGGGTTGTTCAGGTCGTCACCGGGTAGGTACTCGTAGACGGTGACGTACGCCGAGCCGAGCGGTGCGCCGTTGTCGGGATGGCACGCCTGGATCGGATCCGACTCGGGGCGCGACGTGGTGCCGACAACGAGCCTCTCTGTCGGAGCGGTGGTGTCGGCGCGGGGGAGGTCCTTCCAACCGGCAGGCAGGTCCATGCTGAGTCCGGCGGCCTCGTTGGTGGCGGTCGGGGTCGTCGCGATCGCGACACGAGTATCAGAGGCGCCGTCGCCGAGCACGACGATGGCGCTGCCGCTCGCGATCGCGACGACGGCTGCCAATGCGGCGCTGATGAGCGCACGCCGGTGTCGCCGTCGCCGCTTCGCAGTATTGACGAGCGCGGGGAAATCGATCTCGCGGGCGGGTGCGGAAGTGCCCTGGCGCAGCAGCTGACGGACGTCGACGGTCATGGCATTCCCTCAGCGGCCACATGGCTCGGCTCCGCGACCTCGTTCGAGATGAGACCCGCGTCGCGCAAGGCCTCGAGCGCTCGACGCGTATGGGTCTTGACTGTGTTCGCCGGGCAGCCCATCAGCGTGGCGACTTCGCGCACAGGGAGGTCCGAGAAGTAGCGAAGGACGAGTGCCCGCCGTTGTGGTTCGGGCAGCTCAGCCACGGCACTTCGCACCGCGAGATGCAAGGCCGCGTCCGGCTCGCGGGTCGACGATTCCACGATTTCGAGGCGTTGCACCCGCCGCAACGTCGCGCGGCGACGGAACTGTGACTTCGCCAAGTTGAAGGCGACGCGATGGACCCATGCCGATCGTGACGCGGCCTCGCGAACCTTGGCCCAGTGCTGACACGCACGTATGAGTGCCTCCTGCGCGAGGTCTTCGGCAAGATCGCGCTCACCGGTGTAGAGGGTGAGCGAGCCGACCAGGCGGGGCCACTCGAGCCGGCAGAACTCCGCCAACTCAGAGTCCCCCTCCACATCCGAAAGACGCATGAGGGTCCCCCGAGGTTTCAGCCGACGCTACGTGTGTTCGAAGGCCGGGCCAACTTGCCCCGGCACGTCGGTCTACGTGAGGGCGTCGGCGAGACGCCGGTAATCGGCGATCACCCGATCGACGCCGTCGATCGCGAGCACCTGGATGCACACGTGATCGGCGCCCGCGTCGTGGTGGGCGCGCACGCGAGCAGAGACCGTGTCGACGTCGCCCCACGCGACGATCGCGTCGACGAGCCGGTTGCTGCCTTGGTCGGCGAGGTCGTCGTCCGTGAACCCGAGCCGGCGCAGGTTGCTCGTGTAGTTGGGCAAGCCGAGGTAGATCTGCATCGTCCGGCGGGCGACCTCGCGAGCGCGTGATGCGTCGGTCTCGAGCGCGACCTTCTGCTCCGGCGCGAGCAGCCGGTCCGGGCCGAGCACCTCGCGGGCGCGCGCGGTGTGCTCCGGCGGGACCAGGTACGGGTGGGCGCCGCGAGCCCGGTCGCGGGCAAGCGCGAGCATCCGTGGCCCGAGTGCGGCAAGTACCCGCTCGGGTGGAGCCGGTGGCGGCGCGGCCACGTACGGCGCGGCGTCCATCCGGTCGAGGTAGTCGCGCATCGCGGCGAGTGGCGGGCCGTAGCGGTGGCCGCGCATCCCTTCGACCATCGGCCGGTGGCTCACGCCGAGGCCGAGGAGGAACCGACCGGGGAACGCCTCGCTGACCGTGTTCCATCCCGACGTCATGGCGAGCGCGTCGCGGGCGTAGATGCTCGCGATGCCGGTGGCGACCGTGATGCGCTCGGTCCCCGAAAGCAGCAGGAACGCGTTGACGAACGCGTCGCGCCCGACGGCCTCGGGAACCCAGATCGCGCCGTAGCCCATCGCCTCGAGCTCGGCCGCGAGCTCCTGCGCCCGGCCCGCCGGCTGCTGGTCGAGCACGAAGGTCCAGACGCCGACGCGCCCCAGTTGCACCACGACGCGGAGCGTACGCTCCAACGGGTTGTGGCCCGTGTTGTCTCTGTTGCACCTGATTTCGTACGATGTCCCGTCGTGCGTCGCCGAGCCCGTGCTGTCGCCGCGCTCGCCGTCCTCCTCGTCGCTGCTCTCGCGCTCGTCGCGTCGGCGCTTCCCGCGGGCGCGCAGGACGTCGAGAACGATCCCGGCGTCCAGAAGGCCCGCGCCGCGCTCGAGGACGCGCAGGCCGCCGCGCACGCGGCCCACGCGAAGGTCGAAGCCACCACGCAGCAGCTCGCCGACGTCGAGGCGCAGATCGCGTCCGTGCAGGCGCAGATCGCCGACATCGAGGCGAAGATCCCCGTCCTGCGCGCCGAGCAGGAGAAGCTGCGGCGCAAGCTCCAGCAGCGCGCGGCCGCGCTCTACGCGCACGGCGGGCCGCTGACCGGCCCCGGGGACTTCCCGCTCGAGCCGTCGTTGGGCGTGGTGCGCCGCCAGCGGCTCGCGGACGCGGCCGCCAAGCAGGACGACGACACCCGCCGGGCGCTCAAGGAGACCGAGGCCCAGCTGAAGAAGCTGCACGGCCAGCTCAAGGAGCAGCACGCGCAGCTCGACCAGCAGCGCGCCCAGCTCCAGCAGCTCCAAGCTCAGCTGCAACAGCAGCAAGCCGACATGGACCGAAAGGTCGCCGAGGCGAACGCCGCGCTCGAGCAGGCCCGCCGCATCGGCGCACTCCGGCTCCAGGGCGAGCCGATCCAGGGACCGGCGGTCCTGACCGCGGCGCAGATGGCAGGGTGGTGGCGCTCGCAGGACTACTCGTTCCGCGTCCACGGCACGAGCATCGACGAGCTGGCCCAGATCTTCATCGAGGAAGGTGCCGCGGAGAACGTGCGCGGTGATCTCGCCTTCGCGCAGTCCATCGTCGAGACCGGCGGGCTCTCCGCGGCGCCGGCCGACAACTTCGCCGGGCTCGGCTGGTGCGACAGCTGCTCGCACGGCGCGTCGTTCCCGACCGCACGCGACGGCGTGCGGGCGCAGATCCAGCACCTCCTCAACTACGCGGACCCGAGCTCACGGGCGGCCAAGCTGCACAACCCGCCGTCCCCGTATTGGTACGGCATGGACCCGGCACAAGCCGCCGACAACTTCGACACGTTCTTCGCCAAGGGATGGGCCCCGACCTGGAACGACATGGGCCACGGCAACTGGGCGACCGATCGCGGCTACTCGGGCAAGGTCCTCGGCGTGTACCACAAGATGATCGCCTTCGCCCAGGGCGGGTAGCAGCAGAGCCCGCCGTCTGGCAGATTGGCTGCGTGCCGATCTCGCGGGAGGTGCGATGCCGACGCTGACGTTCGAGCCGATCGACTTCGACACGTTCCACACGCTCGACCTCCCCACACGAATCGCGGCCGGGAACGGCCCGCTGGCAGCGCCGGACCTCGCGGGCGTCGGCCCGCTCGCGTTCCGTGTCCCGGACGGTGCCGCGTACACGTACGTACCCGTCGACGGCACCGTCGAGATCCGCCCGGGCGATGCCGACGCGAAGACCGTCGTCGCGATGCCCCGAGCCACGTTCTCCGACTTCGCGCACGAGCTGCACACGTGCTTCGGTCTGCTGTACGCAGACCTCCTCGAGATCGGGCGCGGCGACTTCGCGTGGTTCGAGCGATGGGAGCCGGCGCTGCGCGCGCTCTACCACGGCCGTCCGATCATCGATCCTGCCGTCGAGGTGCGGCGCACCGATCTCGACCGCTCCTTCGGCCTCGACGACCCCGACGCCGAGCTCCAGTCGTTCCTCGACGAGGCCGGGTTCTTGCACGTGCGCGGCGTCTTCTCGGCCGGCGAGATCGCCGCGCTCGATGCGGAGGTCGAGCGCCACCGCGCCGAGGCCCGTCCCGACGACGGCCGTTCCTGGTGGGCGACACGCGCCGACGGCACCGAGGTGTGCTGCCGGCTCATCTACCTGGGGTTGCGCTCGCCGCTCGTCGAGCGGCTCGGCGACGACGATCGCCTCCGGCGGCTGGCGCGGCTGGGTCGCGACGGCCTCGAGCCCGAGATCGACCGGATCGACGGTCAGAGCGTGGTCATCAAGAACCCCGAGATCACTGCTGGACTCTCCGACCTCCCGTGGCATCGCGACTGCGGGCTCGGCGGGCACCCGGTCCTGTGCCCCAGCGTCGCGATCGGGATCCAGCTCGACGCGGCGAGCGCAGCCACCGGTCAGCTGCACCTCGTCGCGGGCTCGCACCGTGGCTCGTCGCATCCGCTGAAGCCGGGCGACGAGGCGCGGCTGCCGGTCGTGGCGATCGACACCGAACCGGGCGACGTGACGGTGCACTTCGGCCACATGCTCCACGCGGCGCCACCACCGACCGGCACCGGGCCGTGCCGGCGCGCCATGTACGTCACGTACACACGTCCGGAGACCCTCGAGTTCGTGGGGCCCATGCGTGGCTACAACGACGTGCTCTTCACGCGCGACGGCCAGGTGCACTCCGTCGACGAGATCCGCGCCGACGCGTGAGCACACGCCCCCGCTACGCCGCGCTGCCCGATGGGTGCGCGTGGGACGTGCTCGATCCCGACCTGGGCTCGCTCGCGCTGCTCACGCCCGAGCGCGTGGCCGGCGCGGCGCGCCTCGTGCGCTCCGGACGCCGCTTCCCGCTCGACCTCACCCTCGACGTGCCGTCGCCGCCGTTCTTCGGGCGCGAGCCGTACCGTCACGAGGTCTTCGACCTGCTCCCGACCGTCGTGCTCGACGACAAGCTCGACAACTTCTACCCGCAGGCATCGACACAGTGGGACGGCTTCGGGCACTTCGCCCATAGCTCGAAGGGCTTCTTCGGCGGACGCGGCGCCGACGACGTGCTGACGACCGCGCGGGGCGTCGCGGCGTGGCACGACACCGGCATCGCCGGGCGCGGCGTGCTGCTCGACGTGGCCCGGCACCACCGGATCGCCTGCGACGACGCGTCCGTCGTGCTCCCCGACATGTTGGTCGCGACGGCATCGGCGCAGGGCGTCGAGCTGCGCGAGGGCGACGTGCTCTGTGTTCGCACCGGCTGGCTCTCGTGGTACCGCGACCTCGACGACGCGGGGCGGGAGGCCATCGCGGCCGGCAGCCGCGATTACACGTTCGAGCACTTCCGCACGCCCGGGCTCGGCCCCGGCCCGGCCCTCGCCGAGTTCCTGTGGGACCACGGCGTCGCCGCGCTCGCTGTCGACAATCCGGGCGTCGAGCCGTTCCCACCTTCGGCGGCGGCCCCGAACGGGGAGCCGTCGACCGACGACTCCGTGCACGCCCGCGTGCTCGCGTTCCTCGGCATCCCGCTCGGCGAGTTCTTCGACCTCGACGCGCTGGCCGAGGACTGCGCGAGCGACAGCGTCTACGAGTTCTTCTTCACGAGCGCACCGCTCGGCATCCCTGGCGGCGTCGGCTCGCCTCCCAACGCGCTCGCGATCAAGTAGCGGTCTAGGTCGAGCAACCGGACGCGCTGCTCGAGCGTCGGTCCGATGTGACGAGAGCGTCGCGTTGCATCGCCGCGACCGTGTGGCTGTTGCTCGCGACGGCCGCACCGGCCCACGCGACAGGGGACGAGCCCGAGGCCGCCGGCTGGCACCGGCTCGGTCGTGTGCCGGCCGACGCGATCACGCCGGATCGAGCGGTGTGGACCGGCCGCGACCTCGTGATCTGGGACGCAGGGACGAGCTCGGCCGTCGCGTTCGATCCCCGGACGGGCAGCCGGCGACGGCTGCCGAAGTCACCGCTGCGCCCACGAGGAGCCGTCGTGATGGCGTGGACGGGCGACGAGGTGCTCGTCTGGGGCGGGGCTCGCCGCGTCGCCGACTGTGATGGGCCCACCCCGTACCTGGACGGGGCTGCTTACAACCCGAGGTCGAACGACTGGCGACGGATCCCCGACGCGCCGATCGCCCCACGGATTGCCGTCGGCGCTGCGTGGACGGGACGCGAGCTCATCGTCACCGGTGGCGGGCCCGCGGCGCTCGGACGGGCGAAGTCCGTCGATTCCGTCCGACGCGACGGCGCGGCCTACGACCCGTCGACCAACCGCTGGCGCCGCATCCCACCGTCGCCGGTGAAGATGACAACCGGCGACGTTCGCTGGACGGGCACCGAGATGCTCGTGGTCGGCTCGTTGCGCACCGACTACTGCCGCGATGCGTACATCAGCAACACGCGTGCCGTGCTCTACAACCCGAACACGGATCGTTGGCGACGGCTCGGCGACGAATCCGTGTCCGGCGCTTTCCCGCTGGCCGCGGTCGTCGACGGTGAGATCCTCGTGACGCAGAACGGTCACGAGCCACGTGTCCATGAGCTCGACGGCGCAACGTGGCACGACATCGCGTCGGCCGACATCCCCGACCTCGAGTGCTACGCGTCACTCGCGGAGCGTCGTAACAGCGCACTGCTCTCGATCTGCGGGCACTTCTGGAGGTTCGCCGACAACTCGTGGACAGCGCTTCCGAGCCCGTGGGTTCCCTCCGCCGAGCAGCCGTGGGGCGAGCCCATCTGGACTGGTCGTGGATACCTGTTCTGGCAGAAGAACCCGTGGCTGCCCGAGGGCGCGCGCCGCCTCCCCACCGCCGACCCGCTTGAGAAGGACCTGGTGGTCTGGGCCTACGTTCCTCCCGCTCGTTAGCCCCGCTTCCAGGCAGGATGGAGCCTGCGCTCCTTCGCGAAGCGCTGCGCGGAGATCGTCTGGCCGTTGAGCTCCGCAGCTTCCGGTGACGACGCGAGCCACGCGACGACCGACGCCGGGACCGATGGCGGCGCCCCCGGGTAGACGCCTTCGAGCCCGAGCGCCTTGGCGTTGGTCTCCATGCGCTCCGTCACCACGTAGCCCGGCTCGACGTTGTGGAAGCGCAACGCGGGGTACTCGACCGCGAGGATGCCGGCGAGGCGGTGGAACGCGCCCTTCGACATCGCGTACGCCGAGCCCCAGCCACCCTCGCCGGCCGGCGCGGACGGGTCGTTGAGCGCGACCGCCGACGTGATGTTCACGACGATGCCGTTGCCGCGCTCGAGCATGTGGGAGAGCACCGCCTTGATCAGCACGACTTGTGAGACGACGTTCGCGGACAGCTTGGTCTCGATCATCTCGATGGTCGTGTCGTCGAAGCGCAGCATGCTGCCCGGGCCGGTGTGCACCGCGTTGTTCACCAGCACGTCGATGCGCCCCCACTCGTCGAGGACGCGCTGCACCGCGCCCGCAAGCGACGCGCGGTCGAGCAGGTCCATCGGGACCGCGAGCACTCGTCGGCCGCGGTCCTCGATCAGCGCGCTCGTCGCGTCGAGGCTGCCCGGGAGCCGGCGGCCGCTGGTGTCGGAGTCGTCGACGCCTTCGCCCTCGTGCACGGTGCGTGCGGTGATCGCGACGTCGAAGCCGGCGTCGGCGAGCGCGACCGCGGTGGCCTTGCCGATCCCGCGACTCGCGCCGGTCACGAGGGCGACGCGCTCTGACGACGTCATGCGATAGAACGTATCGACTTTTCGGCCGAGATGGGGTGTCCATGCTCGAAGGGATGGAAGGAAAGGTCGCCGTGGTCACCGGCGCGGGCCGAGGGCTCGGGCGCGCCGAGGCGCTCGAGCTCGCGCGCGAGGGCGTCGCGGTCGTCGTGAACGACTTCGCCCCCGCCGGGGAGGAGAATCCCGCCGACGCCGTGGTCAAGGAGATCGAGTCGGCGGGCGGCCGCGCGCTCGTGCACACCGGCGACGTCGCGGACTGGAACACCGCGCGCGACCTCGTGCACCTCGCCATCGACACGTACGGCAGCCTCGACATCCTCGTCAACAACGCCGGCGTGCTACGCGACCGGATGCTGTTCAACATGAGCGAGGACGACTTCGACCTCGTCATCCGCGTCCACCTCAAGGGTCACTTCTGCATGATGCGCCACGCGGCCGAGCACTGGCGGAACGCGTCCAAGCAGGCCGACGCGCCCGTCTACGGCCGGATCATCAACACCTCGTCCGAATCGGGCCTGCGGGGCGCCATCGGCCAGACGAACTACGCGGCCGCGAAGGGCGGGATCATCCAGATGACGATCGCCGCGGCGCAGGCGCTCGGTCGTCACGGCGTCACCGTCAACGCGATCGCGCCGAGGGCGCGCACCCGGATGACCGAGGCCCTCGGCGGCTTCGACGCCAAGGACGGCGACTTCGAGGTGTTCGCGCCCGAGAACGTCTCGCCCCTCGTCGCGTACCTCGGTTCGCCGGCCTCCGAGCGTGTCTCGGGGCAGGTGTTCATCGTCTGGGGCCGTCAGATCAGCCTCGTCGGCGGGCCCGCGGTCGAGCACCAGTTCGAGACCGACGACCGCTGGACCCCCGAGAAGGTCGCTGACGCGCTCACGGCCTTCTACGAGACGCGGGAGCCGATCACCGACGGTTTCATCCTGCGCTACTAGGGGGGAGCCCATGGCACCGACGTTCGAGCCCTTCCGGATCGATATCCCCGACGCCGCGCTCGCCGACCTTCGTGAACGCCTGGCGCGGACCCGGTTCCCCGACGAGATCCCCGGCGCGGGCTGGGACTACGGGACCGACCTCGGCTATCTCCGGGAGCTCGTCGACTACTGGCGCGACGGGTACGAGTGGCGCGCCACGGAGAAGCGGCTGAACGCGCTCGACCACGCGACGACCGAGGTCGACGGTGCCCGTATCCACTTCGTGCACGCGCGGTCGCCCGAGCCCGGCGCGCTGCCGCTGATCGTCACGCATGGCTGGCCGGGGTCGATCGTCGAGTTCCTCGAGGTCATCGGGCCGCTGTCGGATCCGCGCGCGCACGGGGGCGATCCGGCCGACGCGTTCGACGTGGTGTGCCCGTCGATCCCGGGCTACGCGTTCTCGGGGCCGACCCGGGACCGCGGGTGGGACCCGCTTCGCATCGCGCAGGCGTTTGCCGCGCTCATGGCCGGTCTCGGCTACGACCGGTACGGCGTGCAGGGCGGTGACTGGGGATCGATGATCTCCACGCAGCTCGCGCTCACCGACGCCGCGCACGTCGCTGGGTTGCACCTCAACATGGTGATCGCGACTCCGCCCGAGGACGAGGACTACCAGAACCTGACCGAGGCCGAGCAGCGCGGGTTGGCCGACATGGCGTCGTACATGGAGCACGACTCGGGCTACGCCAAGATCCAGCAGACCCGTCCGCAGACGATCGGGTACGCGCTCGAGGACTCACCGGCCGGCCTCGCGGCCTGGATCGTCGAGAAGTTCCGCGGGTGGAGCGACTGCGACGGTGACGTCGAGCGATCGTTCACGAAGGACCAGCTGCTCGACAACGTGATGCTCTACTGGCTGACCGGCACTGCTCACTCGTCGGCCCGGCTGTACTACGAGGCCACGAAGGCCGGCCGATTCGGGCCGCAGGGGGCGCGCGTCGAGGTCCCGACTGGCTGCGCGATCTACCCGCGCGAGATCGTGCGCCCACCGAGGCGCTGGGCCGAGCACTGCTACAACCTCGTGCAATGGGCCGAGATGCCGCGCGGCGGCCACTTCGCGGCGTTCGAGCAACCCGAGCTGTTCGTCGACGACGTCCGCTCGTTCTTCCGGAAGGTTCGGTCGTGAGCGAGCGTCCGCGAGCCGGGTATCCCGGCTCGCAGCGAGCGTGGCCCGAGCGGCCCGGCGCGCAGCGCCGAGAGCGGACAAGGTGAGCGAGCGTCTGCGAGCCGGGTATCCCGGCTCGCAGCGAGCGTGGCCCGAGCGGCCCGGCGCGCAGCGCCGAGAGCGGACAAGGTGACCATGGATCAGTTCGACGGGCGTGTCGCCGTGATCACCGGCGCGGCGAGTGGCATCGGTCGCGGGCTCGCCGGCAAGGCTGCGCGCGAGGGCATGCAGGTCGTGCTCGCCGATGTCGAAGCCGACGCGCTCGAGGAGGCCGCGGCCGACGTCGACGCCATCGGTGCCGAGCACCTCGTCGTGTCATGCGACGTGTCGCGCGAAGACGACGTGCAGGCGCTCGCGGCGCGTGCGTTCGACGCGTTCGGTGCAGTCCATCTGCTCTGCAACAACGCCGGGGTGTTCCAAGCCGGCGTGTCGTGGCAGCGCACGCAAGCCGACTGGGACTGGGTCTTCGGTGTCAACGTCTGGGGCGTCCTGCACGGGATCCGGGCGTTCGTGCCGCGCATACTCGACCAAGGCGACGAGGCCCACATCGTGAACACCGCGTCGATGGCCGGGATGCTCACGGTCGCGTACTCGAGCCCGTACGTCGTCTCGAAGTTCGCCGCGGTGGCGCTGAGCGAGTGCCTCGCGCACGACCTGCGCGCGGCCGGGGCATCGATCGGCGTCTCGTGCCTGGTGCCCGGCACCGTCGACACCCGCATCGCCGACTCGACCCGCAACCGGCCCGACCGCCCTCTGGAGGAGGCTCCGGACCACGAGTTCGTCGCCGGCGTCCTGCGGGAGAAGACCGCGACCGAGGGACGGCATCCCGACGAGGTTGCCGACCTCGTGTTCGACGCGGTGCGCGCGGGCCGGTTCTGGATCCCGACTACCGATCGCTACGAGGAGCTGTTGCGGCCGCGCTTCGACGCGATGCTCTCGCGCACGATGGCGCCGGCCGCCGACTTCGACTGATGGCACTCGAGATCCGCCCGTTCGGCGTCGACGTGCCCGACGACGCACTCGAGGATCTTCGCGATCGCATCTCGCGCACGCGCCTGCCCAATCAGGTCGACGGCATCGGGTGGGAGCAGGGCACCGAGCTCGGCTACCTAGAGGAGCTCCTCGCGTACTGGCGAGACGGGTTCGACTGGCGCGCCACCGAGGCGCGCCTCAACGCGTTCGAGCACGGCGTCACCGAGGTCGACGGGCAGCCGATCCACTTCGTGCACGCGCGGTCGCAGGAGCCCGACGCGCTCCCACTCCTGCTCACACACGGGTGGCCCGGGTCGGTGATCGAGTTCCTCGACGTGCTCGGGCCGCTCTCCGATCCACGGGCGCACGGTGGGGACGCGCGTGACGCCTTCCACGTGGTGGCGCCGTCGCTGCCCGGCTACGGCTTCTCGGGCCCCACGCGCGAACGGGGCTGGACGACGCGGCGTATGGCCGGCGCGTTCGCGGAGATCATGGGCACGCTCGGCTACACGCGGTTCGGCGCGCAAGGCGGCGACTGGGGCTCGCTCGTGAGCGCGAACTTGGCCGACCTCGTGCCCGACCGCGTCGCCGGCCTGCACCTGAACTTCGTCGTTGTGCCACGGCCCAAGGGTGACGACGTGCCGCCGCTCACCGAGCAAGAGGAGCGCGACCTCGCGCAGCTGTTGGAGTGGCGGCTGGACGGGGCCGGCTACCAGGAGATCCAGGGGACCCGTGCGCAGACGCTCGGCTACGCGCTCGAGGACTCACCGGCCGGCCTCGCGGCGTGGATCGTCGAGAAGTTCCGTTCGTGGAGCGACTGCGACGGCGACGTCGAGCGCTCGTTCACCAAGGACCAGCTGCTCGCGAACATCACGCTCTACTGGGTCACGCGCACGGCGACGTCGTCGACTCGTCTGTACTGGGAGACCCGGCACACCGGCCGGTCCTCGTTGCCGCAGTCGTACGTCGCGGTGCCGACCGGCATCGCCCGCTACCCGGCCGAGATCACGCGCACGCCACGTGCGTGGGTCGAGCGGCGCTACAACGTGACGCACTGGGTCGAGCAGCCGCGCGGCGGTCACTTCGCCGCCATGGAGGTCCCCGACCTCTTCGTCGACGACCTCCGCACCTTCTTCTCGTCGTTGCGTTCCTGACTTCCCGTTGTTGCGCTTCTGAACATGCCCGGGCATGTGTGGACTCTAGGGAGATCGTTCACAGGGCTGTCGCGGGACATCGGTGACACCTGAGCTGGTGGTCATGACGATGGGTCTGGAGTTGACCCGTTCGTGTGGACACTCGATTCTGGCGGTGACGCCGGGGAGAGGAGCCCACGTTGGGTCGTCCATCGAAGTATCCGCCGGAGTTCCGGCGTGAAGCGCTGGAGCTGGTTCGGTCGTCGGGCCGCTCGCGGGTCGAGGTTGCTCGCAGTCTGGGGTTGAGCGACTCGACGTTGGCGAACTGGGTCCGCGCGGATCGCGAGGCCCGAGCTCGCGCGGCAGACCCCGACGGGTTGAGCGAAGCCGAGCTCGACGAGCTCAAACGGCTCCGCAAGGAGAACGTGGACCTGCGGATGGATCGCGAGATCCTGCGCAAGGCAGCCGCGTATTTCGCCCGCGAGACGAGCCGGTGAGCTGCTTCCGGTTTGTCGAGGACCACCAGGCCGGCTATCCGGTGAAGCGGCTGTGCACGTTGCTCGAGGTGTCGCGTTCGGGCTTCTACGCGTGGCGCGACCGGCCACCGTCGCCGCGGGCGGTCCAGGACGAGGAGTTGGCGGTCGACATCCGGGCGATCCACGAACGGTCGCGGGGCACCTATGGCGCACCGCGGGTCCATGGTCAGCTCGCGCGCCGAGGGCGTCGGCATGGCTGCAAGCGCGTGGCTCGGATCATGCGGGCTGAGGGCCTGGTGGGTGCACACGCCCGGAAGAAGTGGCGTCGGGGTCGGCCCGACGTCGCCCCCGCGGCGGATCTCCTCGAGCGCGACTTCGTCGCCGCGCGCCCCGATGAACATTGGGTCGGTGACATCACCGAGTTCGCCACCGGCGACGGCAAGCTCTACCTGGCTGGCATCCTCGACCTGTGCGACCGGGGCCTGGTCGGCTGGGCGATGAGCGAACGCGCCACCGCCGATCTGGTGATCGACGCGCTGGTCATGGCCATCAGCCGTCGGCGACCCGACGGGCCTGTCGTGCATCACACCGACCGCGGCACCCAATACACGTCGCTGGCGTTCTGCAACCGGCTCGAGGACCACGGGCTGCTCGCGTCGTTCGGCTCGACCGGCGACTGTTTCGACAACGCCGCGATGGAATCGTTCTGGGCGACGCTCAAGCGCGAGCTCGAATGGATCCACGGCACGCGCCGCTGGAACACGCGAGCAGAGCTACGCGCTGCGCTGTTCGACTACATCGAGGTCTTCTACAACCGGACTCGCCACCAAACCCGCCTCGATCACCACACCCCGTCCGAGGTCTACGCGGCAACACGAGTGGCATGAACACCGAAACCCCGTGTCCACCGAAGCGGGTCAACTCCAGTCATGGCCCAGAAGGTGATCACGATGGATGTGAAGCTGGCGGCGGCGTTGGCGGCGGGACTGGAGTCGGTCAACGTGTCGGCGTTGGCGCGGGATCTGGGTCTTTCGCGCCGTTGGGTC